>Ga0213869_10003026_pt1 | contig 11352 bp, 27 predicted proteins | sample PICome_10_FD_160083 | JGI IMG/M metagenome (GOLD analysis project Ga0213869, IMG submission 160083) | Coastal seawater microbial communities near Pivers Island, North Carolina, United States - PICO132 | ecosystem: Environmental > Aquatic > Marine > Coastal | place: USA: North Carolina...
TGCAAGTAAACATGGAATCTGTCAACGACAATCAATTTAGTTATTCTACAGGTTAACCTATTCAGGTATAAATCTTTTTTTTCTGTTGTATAATGTTTTGTCCGAATGGACTTGTGATGCACCGTGACTAGGTGTTTCTTTTCTGACTTTTATCTCTGGTTTTTTCTTACCAAAGATTTTCTCCCAATTATCAGCATAGGCTTCTTCGTTTGAGTTCCTTCTCTTAGAACCTTTACCACCATGCCAATTACTCATCTTATTTTTCTATAATTACTTTGTGCCTTTCTCTTAGCGTCTAACTTCTTTCTACGCTTGAGGTCTTGATTCTTTTGATTCTTAGTATCGTTAGGTTTCTCGTGGTACTGTCGTTGTCTAACTTCTTGTACTATCTCTGCCTTATCACATGCTCTTTTAAATCTTCTCAACATGCTATCGAAACCCTCCGACTGTCTGGTTTTAGGATTTAATTTTGGACTAACTTTTGGCATATAATATTCTCTTAAAAAGTGTGAAGTCGCCCCAACGCTTACAGCAACCCGCTCTTCACCGATTATCCCGCTTGTGTTTTGCTGATAACCTTTCCCCTACTTCGATACCCCCATATCCACGGCCGAAGTCTGTAGTTGCAATCACTTCATGCATAATATAATACAACTACACCCTATAAAGAAATTAGCTGTCAGCTAACTTCTTAAAGTAATCCATCGCATCATCTTCTTCACCCTCGGAAGTAGATTCTACTGATGAGATTACAGGTTCATCTGCTACTGTCTCTTTGTTTACACCAGACCATGGCACTTCTTCCATGTCTTCTGCAATAGATTCAGCAGTAGAATTTGCTACAGCACCTGCAAGACCAAGAACTCTATCGAGTTTCTCTTTAAGTTCTTCATAAGACTTAAACTTACTAGGTGATATAATCTCCGATAGACTCTTTGTAGACATAGCGATATTTTCTAATCTCGCCTCATCTTCAAATAGATTCGCAGGTGAATCAAACTCTGATTTGTCATAGTTCCAGTAGCCGTCTACTTTTCTAATTTTAATCTTAAAGTTTGCACCCTCGCCTCTTAAGTCAAAAGGATTAATAGCAGACTCATCTTCAAATGCTGGAGAGATAGCCTCTTTCAACATTTCAAAAATCTTCTTACCATATCGGTACTGAAATACCTTCCCTTCATTATCAGGATTCTTGGGGTCTGAAACAACAAAGATGTTAGAAACATAATGAAGTCTACGCTTCTGTTTTCTAGCTTGTTCTTTGTTAGCCTCAATTCCTGTGTTCCACAACGATGTGTTGTATTCACTTACAGGGTCTTTTTTACCAATGGTAGTCAAAGACTTTTCGATATACCAACCACCTGGACCTTGGAAACCATGGTCGAAGTAAGATACCCATGGCATCTCATCTCCTTCTGGTGTTGGCAAGAAACGAACTACTGCATAACCATTACCTGATTTATCAAGTTCTGGTTTCCAGAAAGTATCATCTCCGTAGGTTTTTTTATCACCTTGAGCTGGTGATGCAGACTCCATAGCCTGTCTGAGCTTATCTAACGATGTTGACATTGTATTCTCCTATTGTATTCATATCGCATTATATCAAAGACTCTAGGCCTTGACCTAGAATCCATTTATCTTCGACTTTAAATCGAGATAATAATTCATTATACACGATTTTGTCGAATCCTTCAATAGGGTTTTTGAAAAAAACCTTTACTTCAGGATGTTCTATATTTATATGTTCTATTAGGCTAATGAATTGAGATTGTTGCACTTTTCTCACACCATATTCATTGTGTTCACTATACCCTTGAAGACCTGTTCTATTGTATACATTATCTCCACTATCGAATTGTAATGCATCAAAACCTAATAAACATATGTTCTTGTATCCATGATGTACTGCATATCCTAATGCATACATTCCACAATACAAGTTCTTGAGCAATTCATTTTTATATATAACTATGTTATTCGCATAGGCCCGATTGTATCCAATCATATACGAACTCATTTCTCCATCACCTAAGTAGTTTTCTCCCTGTAGCACAAATGCATCATCGTCTTCTTTTCTGACTTCATGCACCTCACCTGGTAAACCCAACTTCATCATATCCCACATATCTATGGGTAGTTCGTTCCACTCGGCAACGCAAACTTTTCCTTTCTTATAGTATTCTTCTTCAACCATTACTGACTGAGGATGTACATCATGTACAAAACACATATCTGGTGAATGTGTTCTATAGATGTAATTCATTCCCCACCACTCGGATAGAGTATTAAGATTTACCTTCTCTCTTGACGGACCATTACCAACTAAGTATAACATGTCTAAGTTGTCTTGCATAGTTTTATAAGTTTTTGTTTATAGGTGTTGATGTTATAATTCATAAATGACTTATACTTATCAATCTTGTTTATTGTGTCTGGATATATCAGTGTTTCTGATATAAGATTATTCCATTTCTTACTGTATTCAGTCACATCATCTAGTATACACATTGTCTCTAGTGATATGTTCTTACCAAGGAATTGTTTGAGTAGATAGGGGTGTTGTCCGTTTGTGACAGTCAATACCTCTTGTATAGATTTCTTCTTTAATAGATACATCATGTCCTGTTCAAACTGATAAGATAATCTCTGTTGTCTTTTCTTCCAATCTAAGTAGAGTTTCTTAGATTCATTTTCTAGTAAATCACCAACCCATGCATCTTTCAACGATAGGTTGGCAACATAGAAATCAAGTAGTTCACTCTTATATGTTCTCGCCAGTTTGGCAAAGTGATACTTGTCTTTTCGTTTCATGAAAGATGGTAAGTCTGCCTTGACCTTACCATTGTATTTGATGAAGTCATACGATGCTGAATTAAAATGTAATTTAATTCCTAAGTATAACTGATAACTATCAAATCCCTCACGACTCGACATTACTTATTCACTATAATCTTTTTCTTCTTAGGTACTTCTATACCTGAAAATGCAGTTCTATAAGCTTCTTGTACATCTTCATTTGTTTCACAAAAGAATACATAATTTGCAATGACCATGAATTCAGGATCCACTTTACCTGTCACTGCAACTCCTTTTGCAAACCCCATGCCACCGTTAGGCGCCTGTACTATCATTCGTGGGTTCTCCAGTCTGAGACCATTATCATCGCCTGCAAACTTTCCAATGTATTCACCACTCATGGTTACTACACTTACTAAATCACCTTTTTTCATTCTCTTCTCCTTAATAACGGAACCCATATGGATTCTCATATGTTAATGCATCAGGTGTATCCTTCGCATCTCTTACTAACCAATAGATTACCATAAAGTTTAAAAATGGTACTATGAAGCCTAACTGCCACCAACCACTATGACCTCTGTCATGTAGTCTTCTTGCATTTAGACATATACTTTGCACTAGTGTTCCTAGTGTAAACAATGCTACTAATACTCCACTCTCATTTAGTTCTCCGAATGGGTCTAGTATACTGAAGAATGTAAATCCTATTACATAGTAATCTACTACTGCTAATAATCCAAATACTATACATGCATATAGTGTGAACCACCAGTATTCAGGCCTGTCTGACCTTCCGTTAATATCTGTTGCTCTAGTGACCAACACCGTCTTCATTGTATCAATGAAGTGTTTAATTATATTCATATTTTCCTTATGATGAAATAAAACTTTCGAGTGAACCACGACTTGCTTTCTCTCTGTTGATGAGTTTTAATTTTTCTGCTTCAGCAGTCAACTTCTCTTTCAACGGAACAGATAGTAATCGTTTTGCACCCTCTGGTTCTACATTATTATTTTCGCACACTTTGAGTATTGCACTCATTATGTCCGTCTTATTACCTACAAGTAATCTTTCTACTTGTTCTGTAAATTCTTTTCTACTAATCATTAAGACCGCCAAGACTAAGGTGATATCCTGTACCGCCCTTTCTGTCACTAAACCAATCTACATAATCTTCCATAGTATCGGCATCTGTTAAGATATTGAAGATTGCTTCACTCTTTAACATGCCATCGTATTCGCCTTGAAGAAGTTCAGTATCGTTTTCTAATTCATCTGTCTCGATGTACTCGATAACTTCTTCTTCTGTCACACCACATTCTTCTAACCAACCACTGTCAATGTGTTTCTCTTTTTTAACATATACGGTGTGGTCTTCGGTCACCGTCATAATTATATCACTCATAAACTTTCTCCAAATTTACTTTCTCTGAACCATAAGTTAAATGCATATTTCTCTCCTTCGAGTACAGGTAAACCTGCATGTTGAGAAAGAAGTTCTCGTTTTGTGGTATCTGGTTCTACATTATACCATATAACGACTGTGCCTTGTTTGGGTTGAACATTAACCCCTAATCTATTAAATCCTGTTTCGCCACCTTTAGGTACATCTCTAAGATAACCCAATGCAGTGATTATTCTTTGACCACCTTGTTGACTAACATACTTTTCATTATATGATTCGTCACTTTTGTCAAATGAGTCCCAATGATAATCGTATTCTTGTCCTACTTCGTAATGTACAACTTGAAATGGTTCGGCATTCTCTAATGGCATACGAACCGTATCTGATAATCTTTGTGCTACATTGAGTATAACATCATTGGTGTTATGTGGCAACCAGGTATTTGAACCTGTTCTACCTTTATGTTTTTGTCCTTCACCATCGTCACTAACAACCTTAGATGGTTGCATAGTTTGTAGAGAATGTTGTAGAATGTGGTCACACTCATGTTGAGTCATAAAATCAGGTATGACACTCACCATATGCATGTCATTATAATGAATGTTAATCATACGCCGTAAAGGTTCTTGTATTGTTCTCTGAGTTGATATAGTTCATCAACATAGTCTTGAGGTTGTGCCTCAAAGATTTGAAATGTGTTCATGCCTTCAACACCAACTATTGCAGTTATGTTATCAACAGCATGACCTGTTAGTTCTTCTACCATGATTGCATATGCAGTCATTTGTATATACCATGGTTTCGCCATGTATTCTTTTTTAAGTTTAGCAGAAGATTTAAAATCGATGATTGATAATTCATTCTCCCATAACCCTACACAATCAACACGACCTGCCATTCTGAGTTCGTTAGAGTATAGAGGTGCTTCGAGAGCGATTGGTATAATCTCATCTAGTACAGGTTGTACTGCCTTAAACATTCCTTCTTGTAGTACATTCTCAAAGATGATTTCTTCTTTCTCTCTTCGTAAGTAATCTTCTACATGTTGATGAAACTTAGTACCACGAGTCGTTGCCTTCTTGGTAATCTTATTTGCCTCTTCAGCGCCTACTCGTTCTCTCCATAACTTAATATGTTCTCTGTTGAGTAGACCTGTCACTGTCGTCACTGAAGGATATTTAATCTCACCAGCATCGTCTGTATAGAATCTTTTACCATTCTCTGATATTGTATTGAGTTGTATACTTTCTAATTCGTGCAAGTCGCACACTGGTGCTGTATTCATAATTTACTTTCCTTTCTTTTGATTCTGTAGTTTGATATGTTTTTTAACGATATCTCGTGTCGCCGCTTCTTTGACTCCTATACCGTTATATCTTCTATCAACATCTGAACCTGGATATGCCTTACCTACATTTGATAAGACTTCTTTAAAACCATCATCGGTCTTAACTCTATCTCCCACACCACCTGTCGTTGGGGGTGCAGTAAGTATAACTTGTTTTAGATGTGGGTTATCTTTTTTGAATTGTTCTAGTTTGGTGTAAGACATGATTCGTTCTTCTATACAACCTGTCTCTTGGTTTTCAAAATCATATGCTGGCATTATATACCTCTTGCTGCTATTTGGTTCTCTACAAGTTCTTTAACTCGTTTCTCAGAATACCACAAACCACTATAAAGTTGTGTATGGGTTTGCCATTCAACAATGTATCTTTTATATCCAAAGGGTCTTTCGGAGAAGATTCTAACATCTCCATATGATTCAACTAATACTCTCATAACATAAATTGTGGGACATCTCGTTTAGTCCACTTGGCGAAATCTGCCTTGTATTCTTTGTAGTATTTATGATACGCCGTAAGCGAGTCATTTACAACCTTGACATCATCTGGCATACATTGTGGTGGTTCTACCCACTCACCTAGTTTGCAGTTGTTTGGTATATTGTTAAGTACATCTCTGAGTTTGATATCAGTTAGATGTTCTCTGTTGTATCGATAGGTGTACTCGTCACATAGATTAGTAAACATATCGTATGCATACTGATACTGAATTGCATTTTCACGAACCCACCTTGTAGATGGATGATTGATATGAGATGCTTTGTATAATACATCGTCTAGTGAATTATCTGACATACGCCACCTTTGAATCTTACGACCATTCTTAGATAGACCATAGTACGCCTCACCGTCTAGCATACGATGTGCTGTTGACAACATCTGAGCATACTCGATAATCATCTTGACCACATGTTTGTCACAATGTAATGTAGCAGACACTTCTGGTTCTTTGTGTAAGTAAAATAAATTCATAGTTCTTTTATCTCCTGTAATATACTTTCGACATTTGGCCATGCAAGATAACCGATAACATCTTGAGTAATAGGAGTATGGTAACATAAAGCGCCGTCACTGTCAAGTACCGCAAGTTCCCAAAGACCATCTTTTCCGCCATAACTGAAATCATGTTTCACCACACTTGCACCATATCCATTGTCAAATGAATACACATGCTGTACACCATCGTTTACATACTCGGTGTTTATTAAATGTTCTCTCATAATTTTCTCCTATAACTTTATTGCAAGTAGAACCAAGATTGCAATCAATACGATGTTAGTCATAAAGATACCAATCGCCAAAATTGTATGATACCAAATCCATCTAGTCTTATAGGCGTTCTCAATGTTTACTACAGAGGGGTCAACATCGTCCTTCATCATATCAACGACCTTAGATTTCTTAGGTTCAGATTGTTTAAAGAATTGTGTTAACCAGTCGAACATAATAACTCCTACTTATAAAATATATGGTCTGTTATTTGAACTGTTTCGTTAAGTGTTTCAGCCCAATATGGTTCAACCCATATCGAATGATAATGTGTTGCACCCTCTGTAATGTCTGGATACTTACCATAGATTACATCTTGTGCAATTAGATACGATTCAAAGAATGTATCAGTGTCTAAAGGTTCATCTGACTTGCCATCGCAAAACCAACTGAACTGACATCTATTTCTAACAGGCATCATATTACCTTTCCAGTTTTCTTTCCATTCTGCTTGATAGATAACACCACAAACATCTTTTGGATATGAACTATGTTCCATACGATTGTATACAACATGTGCAACTGCAACTTTACCTGCGAGTGGTTGATTACCTGCCTCGAAGTAAATGTTTTTTGCAAGACAATATGCATCACCGTTTTCATCTGACGCCATAACTTGCATACTCATTGCACCAGTCATGAAGCCTAATAATGCACCTGCAAAAAAACTGATATATCTCATCTTCATATTAATACCCACTGGTTGTATGTGCATATTCTTCTGAACAATCTTTTGTACCACATACACATGTATCTAACTCTAGTTCACCTTGAAAAGGATTCATATCATTAGCATTGGTTGTTCCGTAAGTCGCAAGATTGATAATCTCATCTGCTGATAACTTACCACCTGTACATTTTGCAATTAACATTGCACTCTCATAACTAAGCTGCATAACATCTTTCTCCGTTAAAGTTTTCACCATTCTGATTATAGTTGTCAACAATCATATCAACAACTTCAGTGGCATTATATGATGTACCACCGATATTCCATTCGCACTCTTCAAGAGGAATTCTACCATACTTCCAGGCATAGATAGTGACTGTCTCATATTCCCAATCATCTCTATCAATCTCTTCGATACAATTTGCATCGTACCATTGTGTATCAAGAACCCACTCACACGACACTTTGTCATATGGGTCAGCACTAGTAAATGTTGGTGGACCCAACACTTCGTTTAACCTATTATAGGTTGTGAACTTGTGTCCCTTGAGGGATGTCCCACCTGATGTCATATCAGGACTAAGGACTTCATAGTTTCTAATTATCATAATATATCTCCTATCTTAAATAATCTGGACCGTACATTCTAGATGTACCTGGTTTAATTTCGTAACCTTCGTAAAGATTACCCCTTGGTTTGTTTAGAGCAGGCGTTGCCCAACCAGCAGACATTAACACATCACCAACTTGGAACTTATCGTTGCCCACATTGATGAACCCCCATACTGAACGAGGTTGGTCGTCTTCTACTGTAAATATTTTAATGTATTTTTTGCCGATTGAATAATCGTGTGTTAAGGTATCACGAGTGTGTTCCCACTGCATGTGATTCGCATGAGTTATGTCTTCACATAAATTCTCAACTAGTTCTACTAGTTCTATCGCTTTAGTTTCTGCAACATTTCTTTCTTGCAATTCATTCATACTATTTCTCCTATCAATATCAGTACTGTAAAAAATACTATTGGCTGAATGAAGTCAGCATCTAGTAAACCATTTTTTCTAATCATTTTTATCATGGTACCAGTATACAAAAAAGTGACACCCATTGTCAACCCTTTAGGTCTAAATAACCTAACACTGCCTTTCGTTCATCTGGAGTGAGTGACCCAACATCATCGAATCTAGTCCATGTTGTGCCTGCTGTGACCATCTTATTGCCTGCCGTGACGGCTGCATTCCAGAGTAGGTCATCTTTTGGGAATAATTTGTTTTCTTCGCATAGGGTTATCATCTCCCTACCAATCCTAACTATTTTTGCTACTGCCGGCGAATCACCGTAGTAGGACATCTTCTTACCTTCGTTTAATACTTTCACAAGAACTCCTTTGTTCATTAATTTAAGATACTAGTGTATCAAAAAATGAGGTCTGGAGTAAACCCTTTTTTAGATTTTCTTTTGCAAGTCGTCTAGTTCTTTAAGTTTTGCTGTGAGTATATCTAACCTGTTAGGCCAGTAGATATAGTCCTTGTCTGAATCTTTAGCAAGATTCTCTAGTAGGGGTCTGATAAAGTTATCTAGTTTATGAATAACTTCAGTTGCTGTTGTGGTCTTTTCAACTATCTTAGTGTCAACAGATGCAAGTTCATCTGCATCCATAGCTGTAAAACCGAAGTCGTTGTAGTCTATTTCTGCCATAGTATTATTTAGTGAATCTCTCCATGTCTCTTAGAGTTTCTTTATCACTTTGTATGTTCTGATAATTAGCATGTGCCTGTAGGGTCACATCTGCAATCTCGTAATCTGGATAAGATGTAATCAGTTTGTGAATTAAACCTGCAACATCTTGGTGTTTAACACTAGGTAGGTTTTCATGGTTTAGTAATCCCAAGTTAATTGTGGTCATCTTGTATCTCTTCTTAGAGTTGTATTGTAAGTTGTTTGCAAGATGATTGAGTTGCGCCTTCTCAGATGAATACATATAACCCTTTGATATATTTGGTTGGGCTGCACGACTGGAGATGTTGATAATGTATTTTGTTTTCTCACCTTCCCATGCTTGATGTGTAATGTTTAGAATCTCTGATTGGTCTTGATGTGCAAGATTGATTAAAACATCGCATGGTCTGTACCCATTATATATCCAACAATCAGTTCCGTTCATGGTAATGTCATCGCATCTAATCGGCGTCACTTCAATTGTATCACCTCGATAAGGTGTTGCTTCTAGGGTGTCTTTAATTACTTTTGCAAGACCACTAGTTCCTGTTATTGCTACTCTCATAATATTCCTTCACTATATTAAACGATGGTTTGCCAAATAGTGAACCATCTACACTACATTTATTACAAGGAGACATACTTCTATCTCCCTTCATTAATTTCTTACGAATCTTTGTCATGGGTTTACTGAACCATACATTGTGTAAACTATCTTGTAATAGATTACCAACAACATGTTCTCTACCCCAATCGTTAGAACAGAACAACACATCACCGTTCCAGTCAACAAACATTTTGTAGAAAGGGTAATGACACGGCTTACCTTTTAGATTCTCTATACTATCATCTTCGATGCCGACCCAATCTACAACACCACTACGGTTGTTTAATATGAGTCCGTGTTTCTCAAAGTCTCCCCAATGCATACGATACTTGTATTGGTCTTCTCTCACATTCGACATCATCTTCTCGAAGTGTTCCATTTGTTCTATGCCATCATACAGATTGATGTAGAGTAAATCTAAACCTGCACGATATAATTTATGTGCATAGTCTTCTGTTAGTTTATCACCGTTGGTGTTGCACTCAAGTGTGGCATATGGCAATGCATTATGAAACTCTCGTACAATGTCAATGAAGTTTGGGTTGAGTAGATTCTCACCAAACCCACTGAATGATATCTTACCTTTGAATCCGTTTTCACCTAACTCTTCTGCAATCGTTGTTGCACCCTTGACGGTCATGTGTAGATTTCTATTAGGGAATACTTTGGGGTCGTGTCGAGGACAAAACACACATGTTCTATTACAGAGTTCGGTACTATTAATTTCTACTGTAAGAATAGAGTCGAGAGGTTTAGAACCCTTGTTTCTTTCCCAATGTTTCTTTTCTTGTTCTCTACGATGTTCTAAGAAATCGTATTGGTCAACTGCTGTAATTGGAATGTTTCTGTTATCTTCCACATCAACTACTTTGAGTAAGGTGGTTGATTGTCCCAACGATAAAACTCTCGTTTCTCTGAGTGCCAGTACCAACCAGTATTTTTCTGTTCGGACTGAGGTGTAGTAGATTCATTGTAAAGTCTACTTTCATTTTTAAATTCTTTTGTTTCGTTAATCATGTTTAAGTACCATATTGCCATTCGTTTATTTATTGTATCTTAGAACACACCATATGTCTAGGTGTTTCTTCAGTATCATTGAATATTTCTGTTTCATATTCTCCCTCATTAAACATATCTTTTGGTACAACTATAAACTGACCACAATCATCCTGATTAAAATTATCTGATTTAGGATTACTGTTTATTTGTCTAAGAAATATTTCTGATTGATATGAAGCCGCATCAAAGGGTAGGGGTTCAAATGACATGATAAATTTATCATATCTTCTGTAGATGTTCATAACATCATACAATTGGTCATTAAGATATCTACAACCTAGAATGGTTGATACTTCTGGTGGTAAATCAATACGAAAAAGATTCTTTGTGTTAAGAGTCTCTTCGTATGATTGACATAATTCGGCGTTTACGATTTCTCGTATGGTTATCTTAGAAGTAACCGCCGTCTTGTATATTGGGGTTATCATTTTCACCTTCATCATTTTCAGCAGATACAAACTCACCACTCTCTTGGA
>Ga0213869_10003029_pt1 | contig 11347 bp, 5 predicted proteins | sample PICome_10_FD_160083 | JGI IMG/M metagenome (GOLD analysis project Ga0213869, IMG submission 160083) | Coastal seawater microbial communities near Pivers Island, North Carolina, United States - PICO132 | ecosystem: Environmental > Aquatic > Marine > Coastal | place: USA: North Carolina...
GAGCTGCAATCACCGGAATCCGGTAGACTTCGTAATCACCTTCAAGTCTGTGAAGGCTAGAAAGCTCAACAGGCTGCCAGTTTTCAAGGTCGGTGGACTGCTGAGCAGTGTAATTCAGATCCGGCCGGCTTGGGTCAATTCCATATTCGATATAGCTGAGTTCACCATCCACGACCAACTGAGGGAGGTAAGAAGGAATATCAGCAACTAAGACATCACCACCAAAGGCATATTCTTGATGATTTGAGTATCCATCACCATCAGCATCAGAATCAGGGTTTGGATCAAATCCGGCACCATACTGGGACACAAATGCTTCAAAGTTGTTGTCAGGAGTAAACTTAATATCGTCAATCAACGCTCCATCGAACGGAAGGCCGGTGCTTGTGCGGATCGCAGCATCAGCTCCACTGAAATCCTTACGGAAACGAAGTTGAACTCGGTGACGCCCTGGAGGAATCACACCAGATGCGCCCGGAGTGAAGAAGCTTACTAAGGAGTCTCCAGAACCAACTCCTGGACCAGTAGCGAGGACAACTCCATCAACAAGAAATTCCAGCACATCAGCAGGCTCTGCAAGATTGACGGCGATGAAATCAAATGTTCCAGGCCCCGTGACCCATCCTGACATGGAAGCCGTCTGGCCGTTACCGATTGCAGGTGTGACGAGAGCGCTTGGAGCACCACCTTCTGATGGAGGACTAATTCCGTCTAAAGTCGTTGGCAGGAACAAAGCCCGGCTATCTAATTCGAAGTCAAAACCTTCGATATTTCCAGCACTCCTAAGCTCTTCTTTAAACTTCTCCATAGTCATCAGCTCAACATTATCGACTAAACCGCGATCCTCGCCCTCAGTTTCAGCTTCATTTTTTCTATAGATCCAACGAACGTTGTTTCTTTCCTCCGGAAGCAAGATGGCAGAACGACCCCATGCTCTTTCTCCACTAATGAAGGCATCCCAGACTTGAGGAACTTCTCCGCCAAGATTGATCCAGAGTCGATCGGCACCCTCCTCAGACGAAGTTTTCCAATCAAAAAGCAACACTCCTTTAGCCAAACCGTCGAAACCAAAAGCTGAAGATTGATTATCACCAAGGCCGACTGCACTTCGCGCCGAGAGTGGCTTAGGCACATCGCCGTCGTTAGTATCAGTGAATTCGAAGTCCCAAGGCAAGTCGCCTTCAAAGACCGCGGGAATCCCGGACAGGCCAATCGCATCACCCAATGCCACAGAAGTTGGACGAACCACCACGTTTATGGGAAACTCAGCCTGGACACCCTCTGCATCTGTCAAAACGACACTGATAGTATAGACACCCGGCTCAGTCGGAGTTCCCGAGATTTTCTGATCATTTGCATCATAAACGAAACCAGGGGGCAGATTACCAACCTGAGTTTCTGTTGCACCTGACGTTTCAAGATTATAATCAACTACCCCTCCTTGATCGACATCAATGACACGTGCACTTGTCAAAAGAGGCACCTGCTTCACTGGGGCATCAGGATCTGCACTTCCATTAATCGTTAACGTTGCATTATTGAGCACGGCCTGATTACCGGAGATACGATCGGTCACGCGGACAAGCCATGTTCCCGCGGAACCTTCACCCCAGTTACGAACAGTCATGAAATTCCAAAAGAAGATACTATCTTCCTCGTGGTCAGCATTTGTCTCAGACAGAATGCTCTGTGTTCCGTTTGGCGAAATCAAAACAACTTCGAGGTCAGCCCGATTTGGAGTAATAATCGTTGCGTTGAACTCAACATGCTCGACTCGAAGGTTTTCGAAGGGAGTGCCATCACTCGCTTGAGTCATGTCAAATGACGCAATAAGGGATTGACTCGTATTGTCAGGAATCACACCACTTGGCTCCTCAGCGGTTCCCTGAGCGTCAGTCGAAGAGAAGAACGCTGAACGTGAGTGTTGAACAGCTTCTCCAAGAAAATCGTTGGCGCTATTTACCCTGAAGGCTTCCTGAACTGCAGCGGCAGCATCAACCAGCCCAGATCCGTAGCTATGATTGAAATCAATTCCCGCAGCATTTGTCACCCACTCTGCATTTTCACTGTCAACCTTAGAGGCTGTGCGAATCAAAATGTCCTGAACATCGCGCCAAGTGAGATCTTCGTTCTCTTCAAGCATCATTGCCGCCACCCCTGAAACCAAGGCAGCAGAGGCAGAAGTCCCACCAAAATCGCCGATATATTCGGTGGTTCGGATCGGGTTGTCATCTTCGTCAACATCCAAACCGTAAGATGCAGCAAGCAAACTTTGGGCTCCGCCATCAGAAGGCGCAACTACCACAAGGTTAGCCCCCTTCTCCGAATACGGGGCACGCACCCCAGCATCATCGATTGAACCTACCGCGATCGTGTATTTCGAGTTAGCGTAGCCATCATAGTTAGAGTTATCTTCAATCTCTCCACCATCACCGGCGGCCCATACAAAAATGTTTCCTAGGCCTACAGGATTTGGATTTCCGGGTGTCGAAGGTCTAGAGCGTCCGAACAAAACTCCATCCGCTAATGCAGCCAAGGTCAAAGGCCCCGGCTGTTCGAGATCAAGGCTAGTGTCATCTGGCCCCCAGCTTGAATTATAGACGTCAACGATATCATTTTCGAAGGATAGGGAAGCCGCCTCGCTCACATCGTCTGTCAAGCCATCAGCTCCGAAAAGCCTGATCCCGGAGAGCGTTGCATTTGGAGCAACTCCAGAAATTCCTTCATCATTGTTAAAAGCCGCAGCAATCAAAGAGCCAACGCTCGTTCCATGAGTCAGAGCTGCATCAAAAGTCGTAGGGTCGGCAGGGTCACCTTCAAGTAAGTTGAGGTGAGGTCCAGTTGCATTCGCAGCGAGATCAGCGTGGTCGATTGACAAGCCATCATCGATCACTCCAACCGTGACTCCCTGACCCGTCGCGCGATCTAAGGCACCTTCCAACTTAATATCAATCCCAGCCACTCCTCCGTTAACACCAATATTATTCAGGTTCCATTGATAGGCACCATCCTCGCGAGGATTATCAACGTCGTCGTAAAATGGATCACTGGGGACCGCCCGCTTAAACCTCTTTTTTGATAAAACAGGCTCTGCTGAGATTACCTCTGGATCGGCAGCAACACGAGCGAGCTGGGCGAGTACTTTGCCCGCAGACTCCTCTTCACAAATCGCTAGATTAGAACCTTCCCGAACCAACTCCATCGAGTGGATACCACAACGTTGTTTCACTTCTTGTAAGCTTGCGCCATTCACAAGCTCAACAACATAATGAGTGCGAAGGATTCGTCGCGCATTCGGATTACGTTGCTCCCCGTTAGGATAGAAAACCAAATACTTTTCTCCACCGGGCTCAGAAGCCTGAGATATGATTGCAGAGATTGATCCCGCAGCAACCGGAGAAATTTTCAGTCTTCCTGACTCATCAAGGTGGCAGATTTCGTAGGTGCAAAGGGTCAGATTATTAATCAGTCCACCCTGTGAAAATTGGTGGCTACCAGACGGGCTTGCTTGCCCACTAATGATAGAGGCCGCGGAATCACCAAACGAGCTGCCGGACAGCGCGATCAGTGTGAGGAAGGTCATTGATGACTTTTTCATAGAAAATCGAAGTGAAAATTGAGTTGATGTGTTAAGAGCAATGAGGATTTAATTCTGCTCGAACTGAACACGAAGGAAGCAAGGATTTACATTATAGGCAGCACGACTTAGGACACTGATTCGATCCTGGTTGTTGAAGACAATGAACCAATTAGGGTCACCTTGCTCGATCGTGACCCAATTTTCCTGATCCGAGGAATATTGCATAACATAGGTTAAACGGGAGCCCACTCCTGGTCGTTTAGCGATTTCCAGGTAACACTGATCGTTTCCGATGAGTACTGGGGTTGGATTAGGAACCGAAGCAGGGTCGGTTGGACTAGTTTGAAGACCAAACTCTTCTAAGTTGGTGTATCCATCCCCATCAAAATCAGCATCGGGTTCAAGCAGTTCTTCAGGAGTTCCGGGAGTAAAACCCTCGGTAACGAAACCAGGGTATGTATCAATGAGATCAATATCCCACTGGAAAAGCCGAGTGGAGCGATCCACCGCTGAACCTACCCCTGAATCACGGACAAATTCAACCTCCACCGAAAATTGTTCATTTGGACCAAAGAAATCCGGACCAAGGTCATAACCAGTCGGGATCCCAAGATCGCTACTACCAATCAACTGAGGAAGCTCAGGATTAGGAGGATCTGCAACAGGGATAGGTGGGAAAACTATTTTTCTTGTCTCACGATCCCGGACCGAAAAGAAAAGCCGGTCACTACCAGAGAAGGTTGATGCATTGAAACCCTCCCATTCGAAGTTGAAAACAATGCGTGGATCAAGCTCCATCACTCCGTTATTCCAACGGTCATCATTGGTAACACGAAAATCATTTCCAACATCAATTCCTCCACTATCTACATTACGCCCCCCAGGGCCAGGAACCGCTTCTACCATTTCACGGTGAGTTGCACTCATGAAAAAATTAGCCGGATTTTCTTCACTAGAACCAAGTGCTGGGAACTTAAAAATATAGGTTCCGGGAACGATTTCTTTTCTGTGACGATCAAGCTCGCTAGGGAGATAAGTCCGAGTCGACTCAAAATCGGTCAACTCATACCCTACTCCGTTCACAGGATCATTGATGAGATCGTAAAAGATGACAGTGCTGTTATCAGTCCAATTAAAACCTCCTAGTGGTCGAGGGAGGGCCGAAGGAGGGGCAGAAAACAATTCAACCGACTCAGTTAGAAAAGGCTGGATACTCCGCGCAGGAACAGGCTGGCTGATTGAAACATAAACACCAACATCACGAACGCCATCACCATCCAAATCGCCCTGAGTGACCAGACCTGTTGTTCCAGTCGGACATAAGATATTCGGTGTGGTGTAAAAGGGGCTAAAGTTAGCTGCACAGCCAAGAATGCCAGCAGCACCATCGAAAACCCGCACAAATAATTCACCACCCTGATACTCAGAATCTTGTGGTCCGACCATCTTGAAAATTTTGGTGTCCCGGAAAGTGAGATCAAGAGTCTCAAGAAACTGTGCCTGAGCCAGCGTGGCTGTCAGTGAAAAGGCACCCGCAAGCAGGGCCGTAGATTTTACGATGTTCATTTTCGAAGGTGTTTGCAATGCATTTACATGGGTTTGAAGATCCTATCAATCGAAAAACTGTTCTCGTTCAACATTTCGGTCGATTGAATGACCCCAAACTTCTAGGAAATCCTTGCGGGAGATTAGCTGTCTGATGTGAAAGGCGACAAGCGCAAAATTCAAAAGCAACTCGTCTATTTTCTCAGAAACGTAAGCTGAACACTTATTGAGAGTAAAACCGCTCATTCAAATCCCTCAAAGTTTTATGGGGAATCCCGACTTTTCGAGTTCCCTGCGAACGAAATCCATTAGAAATCAATGGGAACTCGGTTTATTCAGCGCATCCCCTGCAAGAGGAGTTCTGTGTTCGTTTTTGTCCGCGCCAAGTTGCGCAAAAGGGTATCGATTGCCTCGCCAATTGGCAAACTCGCAAGATGGCGTCGGATTTCCTGCACTCGTGGCAATTCATCAGAATGATAAAGCCGATCGTCATTTCTAGTACCACTCTGGGGAATATGGATGGCAGGGTAAATCCGCTGCTCAGCCAATTCACGATCCAGACGCACTTCCATATTACCCGTTCCCTTCAACTCCTCAAAAATCACATCGTCCATGCGACTTTCGGTCTCAATCAGACAAGTTGCCAAAATTGTCAGGCTCCCGCCTTCCTCGATATTCCGAGCCGCTCCAAAAAACTTGCGAGTTTCAGTGATCGCCTTGGGGCTAACTCCTCCCGAGCCGATCGGACCACCACGTGACGCATTATTGTAGCCGCGAGCTAATCGGGTCAAACTATCCAATAGAATCACAACATCTTTTCCCTGCTCAACCAGTCGACGAGATCTTTCCAAAACAAGATTGGCAACTTCCGCGTGCCGCTTGGAAGGCTCGTCAAAAGTCGAAGCAAAAACATTCTGACCCACCATCTCCTCAAAATCAGTCACCTCCTCAGGACGCTCGTCCAAAAGAAGTATCACCAACTCGGTTTCAGGAGAGTTCAACTGGATCGATTTTGCGATTTGCTTGAGTAAAATAGTTTTTCCTCCGCGGGGAGGCGCCACAATCAAGCCTCGCTGCCCCTTTCCAAGTGGTGCCACAAGATCAACCACTCGAGTCGCGAGCCCCGCCCCATCATCGGCCCCCTCAAGCACAAAGCGCTCTTCCGGAAATAGCGATGTTAGCGAATCAAAGTGAGTCGGCTGACTGTAATCAACCAAGGCCGCACCATCGATCTCTAGAATCTCGAGAACCGACAGAAATTTGTCTCGATGCTTAGGTGCCCGAATTGACACCTTCAGTCGCTGCCCCTCGCGAAGGTTGTACTCCTGTAGCATCTGCGCGGGCACATAAAGATCATCTGGAGAAGCCCTAAAACTGCGTGATTCATCCCGAATCATAGCATAATTCCCCCCCGTGAATTCCAAAACACCCTCCCCCTCGATACGGGTCCCATGAGTCGCATAGCAAGAGAGAATCGTGAATACCAACTGGGCCCGAGTCACCCGGTTGGGAATCCGAACCGGCAAACGCTCAACCTCATCATAAAGATCACTCAGCGACTCTCTCCGAAATCTACTTAAATCGATCTGCGCTGGCACCTCTGGCGGAGGTGGTGGAGGTGTCTCCACTTTTTTGGGAGCTTCTTTAGCTTCGGTCTCCTCAACCACCGAAATCTTCTCTTTCTTGGGCGTCTCGACCTCCGTATCCTCTTCTACCGTTTCCTGAGAGGCTTTCACCTCAACCTGCTTTTCGGCTAACTTTTTGGAGGCTGCTTTTTTCTTTGCTTCAAGAGCCGCTTTTGCGGCCTTCTCAGCCGCTAACCGTGCAACCTCGGCAGCTTTCACCGCAGCTTCTGCAGCTTGTGCAGCAGCCAACTCGGCAGCCACAGCCTCGGCCATCGCATCATCCTTCTCGTCCACAATTGCCTCACTTTGGAGATCCAACTCCGGACCATTCTCAAGCTTCACGATTTCAACTGTTGCGTTCTTCGTCGCTCTTTTGGCGGCCTTTTTGGCGGCCTTTTTGGCGGCCTTTTTGGCGGCCTTTTTGGCAGCCTTTTTGGCAGCCTTTTTGGCCAAAGGTTTTGCAGCCACGTCTTTATTAGGCTCGATAGGTTCTTGCTCTTCAGTCATGAAATAGAAAGGGATTTCAGGAATCGTGCGAGTTGGCTCTCCATAATGGAGAGACTCCCCTCATTCCAAAAAACGACATCCGCTCTGGCAACCTTTTCCATAATTGGAAGCTGCGCTTTGAGAATCGATGAAATCATCCTGTCTTCGAAGTGACTCCGAGCCTTGAGGCGGGTCCGTTGCGTAGCTTGAGAAGTAGCCACGACCAGATTTAGCTCCTGACCAAAATCAAATCCGCTTTCAAAAAGAAGCGGAACATCTGCGACAAACAACGTCGTTGGAGATGTTTTAGAATAAAAATTTAGTTTCTCAAGACATTCCTTTCTTACTTTTGGATGGAGAATAGTCTCCAACTTCTCCCTTGAAATCTCATTTTCGAAAACAAGTTTCCTCAGAGTCGCGCGATCCAGAGATCCGTCAGTCTTGATCACAGATTGCCCCAAAGTCTCTGAGATCTCCTCTAAAACCTCTTGCGCCTGCAACAGACATTGCACCGACTCGTCACAATCAAAAAATGCGGTTGTCGGCATCAGGCGATGTATCATCTTCCCTACCGTCGACTTCCCAGTCGCAATCCCACCGCTCAGCGCTAACACTCGCATAGAAGGATACTCTCTTAAAACGCTAAAGGATACCAGCCCGGGCTCCAAAAACAAAAAAAGCGGGATCTGAATGACAGATCCCGCCTTGAAAGAATTATTCCAAATTAATCTCCGGGAAGACTTGGAAGAGCAGTGTCTGCCGCACCACCACCAACAGGAGGAACGGTTGCTGTATCACCACCATTCACACGCTTACCAGTCGCATCAATGATCTCAGCAGTCACGAAGATGATGAGGTTACTCTTGATGTGGTTTTGAGCCTTGGTCTGGAAAAGTCGTCCAATGTAAGGCAAGTCACCAAGAACAGGCACTTTATCTTCGACACTTTGGACATCCTCGCGCATCAGACCACCAACAGCCACCGTATAGCCATCATAGATAGTGAGCCCGGTCTTCACACTGCGGATTGAGAAGACTGGCATCTCGATGCGGTTTTCTGTGATCACGACCTGCACAGGGTTTCCAAGTGCGTCAGTTGCCGGAGCCGTAATCGGGCTACCATAATTAATGAAACCCTCAAACTCAACGATCGTCGGAGTGAAACGAAGCTCAATGATGCTGTCATTTGCATCGATCTGGGCTTCGACTTCGAGAGTGACACCAGTGTTTTTGGTATCAAATGCCGAGGGCGTTGCAGGAGTCACGGGGAAACCGGCTCCGCCACCACCGCCGCCAACACCACCTTGCTGGTTGCCAATGCCACCACCAACTTGGTTAGGAAGTTCGGGTGGTTCATATTCGGTTGGGTAGATAAACTCGCGGATAATTTCAATCGTAGCATTTTGACCCGGAAGGGCTACAACACTTGGCGCAGTCATAATATCAGCACCTTTTTTCTGGGCGAGACCGCGCATAATCATTTGAACCTGCCCACTGCTGAACAGTCCAGTCATGGAAAGGATACCGGGAGCAACACTGTTAGCTGCAGCAGTCCGAGTCGGATTGTTTAAGATCGCATCAATGCTGTTACGATTGACCGCAGCAGAACCGCTTCTGAGGCTAGAGGTTACGATGTTGGAAACGTTCTCTTGGGGAGAAGCAGGAATCCCGGGGATGTTTACCCGATCTACCGTTCCAATAAAGTCGGTGTTGTTACGAGCAGTTCCGCTCCCAACGGTGCCACCACCGAGGAAGTAATTGCTACCCACTCCAAATGGAGTTGCGATCCAATCGAAGCCAAGCTCCTCACCATTCTCCTGGGAAACCTCCACAAACTTGGTGGTGACCCGAATCTGGCGGGGAGTGTCATTGATCGCAGCCTGGACGATACCATCGATCAACTCGAGGTTCGTTGGAGTGTTCCGCACAATCAGAGTGCTTGAACTTTTCAGAAAACTGGCCGAGGAATTCGGAGGGAAGGAAACTCCATTCTCTTTGAGGAGAGTCACGATATCTTTGCGAGGCTCGATCCCTGCTGGACCGTTATCGTCACCTGCAGCGAATGGATCGGGATCACCTCCGGCGCCACCACCCTCACCACCACCACTTGTAGTGATGAAAGTCTCAAAGGTAGGAGGAACAGTCCAGCGGCGCTGAACAATATCTGCATCCTCACCTTCGGTGATAGGAAGAAGCGTAACCGCGAACTCGTCGACTTTGTATCGAAGCTTTGCCTCATCACAAATATATTGAAGAGCCACGCGAAGAGGAACATTTTTCAATTCAAGGTTCTTGATCAGGATTGCATTCGGATCTGTGGCATCACCAAATCCGTCGCCACCGTCCAGAGCTTCATCATCACCAGCAGCTCCTCCATCCTCACCAAGAGTCTTGGGAGTGCGAACTACAAAGTTGATACCCTTTTGGCTTTCGTCGATCACGGTATTGTCCAACTCAATGGAGCGGAGGCGAAGAAACTCTACAGCCTCCTCTACAGTGATGTTGTTCAGCTTAACATCAGGAATGATGATCTGGTTGAGTTTGGCAATAATCGAACGCTCACGGTCTTGACCTGAGTCAATGTCAGGTCCCTGACGGACCTGCTCACCAAGTGGAGGGACGGCGAGTTCCCACGCACGATCAACCTGCATTAGCATCTCGGCTCTTGTCTGGTCGTAAGCAGCACGGTAGTAATCTGACTTAACCGAAGAACAACGCTCCAGCCAACGACGAGCTGCCTTGTTGTATGGGTCTGTGCGAAGAACCTGTTTAAACTCTTCTTCCGCCTTGTCGTAGAGACCAAGGTTGTAAAAGCTTTCACCCTTGTATAGAGAGCGGCGGACTTTCTCGACATTCTCGGTGTGCTCGTAGGTCAGGCCTACCTCAGTACGAGTAGGATCGTCGAGATACTCGAGGCCCTTCTTAGCGGCTGGATTCCCTGGATCGTTCTTATCGATCTCCTCGAGGAGATCACGAGCTTCCTGATATTTGCCCTCCTGACGATACTGTTGAGTCAGCGCAACGGAGCCTTCTTCGAGGCTCTTCGTAATGAACTCGCGGCGATCGCTAGTTGCAGTTCCATACGGAAGGGTATTAAGGGCCTCCCGATATTTTTGAACCGCCGTTTCAAACTCCTTATTACCGTAGGCCTCACGACCCTCGTTAAGAAGTTCGTCGGCCTTAGCCACGTCCTGTTGACGGCGAATCGTTTCTTGCCTGAGCAAGTCCTCTTGACCGTATCCGGTCTCGACTGAGAGCGGCGCGATCACGAGTGCCGCTAAGGCAAACATGGTGCGATGAGTTAGGTGTGTATTTCTCTTCTGCATGATCTGAGTGATTTATTGTTGATTTGTGGGGGTGGTGGAAGCTCTTTTTTCAAAAACGGCAAAGTTTCCTTCGGCCTCTCCTACTCCGGGGTTAGATTTTACGATAGTTTGTTGATTTTGAGCTACTGGGCCGGGACCTTAATTTCTATAGTTTTGACTCCGTCACCAAGGTTATACTCGACGATGACCGCCTCGGGTTTCCGATCTGCACCGAGCTTAACCTCTGCTAGTTTATAGATCTTATCAGCTCCATTGGCGGGCAAAGCAAAAGATCCGCTCTCTTCGAGAGTGATCTCGGTCCCCTCTTCCCCAATCGCATTCAAGCGCAGAGTGACACGGTGGTCGTAAAAAGTGATGTCCCGCAGCTCAGCTTTCTTAGCATTGAATGGTAGATCAAATTGCTTCTTATTTTTACTCGGATTTTGGTCCTCGATCGTAGCCCACTCACGCATTTGTTTCCCAGCAGGCCCCTCGAAAGCACGCTTCTCGACATTCGTCAGCTTAAACCGGCCCTTTCCAGGATCGGACGAGAAAAATGTATCACCGATCTTAATAACTTCGGAAGCAGGGATTCGGTTGGTCATGAGTCGCTTACCAAACGGAACATAGGCATAGTCAAACTGATATCCTTTCCCGAGAACCGTCTTAAAGAGCAAGCGCCACATGTCACTCTCAACCTTAACGACCTCGAGCTTTTGAACGAGAGCACCATAGTCGCCTGGATCGTTAGGATCAGTTTTAGCAAGAAATTCCTCCTTATTTGTAAAGCCATCTGAGTCCTGATCA
>Ga0213869_10003036_pt1 | contig 11340 bp, 9 predicted proteins | sample PICome_10_FD_160083 | JGI IMG/M metagenome (GOLD analysis project Ga0213869, IMG submission 160083) | Coastal seawater microbial communities near Pivers Island, North Carolina, United States - PICO132 | ecosystem: Environmental > Aquatic > Marine > Coastal | place: USA: North Carolina...
TCGCCGTCCGCCGACCGTCGAACTTCGGCGCGCGAAGAACCACATCAGTGGTCCGGCCAGGAAGATCGCCACGCTGATCGCCCAGGCCAGATCGAATGTCAGCACCGGAATCGCCTCCGTGTGATCACGTTCAAGCCGACGCTTCCCAGGACGTCTCGATCACCTCCACTCGTCCACTCGCCACGTCGTACATCGCGCCCGCGATGCCGAGGCTGCCGGCCTCGACGAGGTTCGCGAGGGTGGGGCTTCGTTCCGTCAGATCGAGGATCGTCCGGTGCACGTTCAGTCTGGCGACCCGGTCGACGAAGTCCGCGTTTCCGCTGGTCGCATCGTCGGGACGGGTCTCATCGCGTTCGATCGCGACCGCCTCGAGGATGGGATCGAGCACGGCCGGGAGATGGTCGAGCGTGGAGGGTCCGGCCACGCCGGCGGCGGTATCGCAGGCGGCCTTCACGGCGCCGCATCCGGTGTGTCCGAGGACGAGCACCAACGGCGTCCCGACGACGCCGCAGGCGTACTCGAGACTTCCGAGCGCCGCGGCATCGACGATGTTCCCCGCCAGTCGGATGTTGAACGCGTCTCCGATGCCGAGATCGAAGACGAGCTCGCCGGCGGCGCGGGAATCGATGCAGCCGACGATCGCCACCGGAGGGTGCTGGCCGCCGGCCGTCGTCCGAACCTCACGCGGGAGGTCGCGATTCCGGCGGGCGTTTCCGACGAATCGGCGGTTGCCTTCGAGGAGCGTCTCGAGCACGTCGGCAGGGGTGGCGTGGGGCGTCTCATGCATGGAGAGCAGGGTAGCGTGCCGTCGCGGCGTGAGAAACCGGGTGATCGGTGGGACCGCACGGCGTGGCGATCAATCCGGATCGGCGGCGTCGATTCCGGTTCGCCAGGAGCGTGTCCGGTCGCCGGCACCGAACGCTCGGCGCCGGCGCAGGTCGATCAGCAGGGTCTCGGCGGCGAAGCGTCCGATCGCCGCCCGGGCCGTCTCGTCCATGCCCGAGATGAACCCAGGCCCGTCGCCGGTGAGAAAGCACGTGAGACATCGGCACACGGATTCCGGAAGGCGGCGTCGGACGCTCTCGAAGAGTCGCGACGCCGCGGCGTCGCCCAGTCTGCGGCGGTGTTCGGCCAGCAGCAGGGTGAGCACGGGGATGTCGATGCGTCCGTGCTGGCTCTGGACCGCGCTCATGAGAAACCGACTCGCGGCGGCCGGTCGTCCTCGCGCGACGAGTGACGCCCCGATCCGCTTGGAGATCTCGTGTTCACGCTGTCGTAGATCGTAGGTCGAGATTCGAAGGGCCTTGGGCAGGCCGGCGGCCTCGAGGCGGGCCGTGCCGCCGGCTGTGGTCGACGTCGGCGTCGTTCCCGGCACGCGGTCGTCCGGCGTCGATTCGATCCGGAGCGCGGATTCGATCATCGGCACGATCGCGTCGACCCGGGGGCGGATCGCGTGGGTCGGCATCCGGTCACCGGTGATCTCGAGGCATGGTCTCGGTCCGCCGCGGGACTGCCCGTCGATCGATTCCTCGACGACAGGCGTGCGAAGGACCAGCAACGACGCGGGCCTCGAATGCACTTCGGACAGTCGCCGCCGGAGTGACTCGAATCGATCCGCCGCGGCATCGGTGGCTTCCGAAGACGCCGGCATCCAGCCGATGAGGAGATCCGGCCGTCGATCCGCGAGCGTCTCGAGTCCGAGGAGCGTCATCGTCCATCGGTCGGTCCGGTGCTCGGCGTTTCGGAGCGGTGCGGCGAGGTCGTCGGGAACGACCGTTCCCGGCGGGATCATCGTGGTCTCGGGAGCGATCAGGCCGTCGATGGCTCGGGATTCGATGCGTTCCACCCGGCCTTCACCGGTGTCCACCGGCACATCGGTGGGATGGGGCCAGTTGCAGACGCCGACGGTGAGGCCCGATCGTGCGGCCCGGGTCCAGATCGGAGCGCCCGCGGCCGTCGACGGCGTCGAGGCCTCGTAGCCGAGTCGGTCGGGGTGGGTCTGGATCGAGGACACCACGCCGTGCATCTCCGGCCAGGCACCGGTCGCGATGGTCGCGGCCAGCGACGCGGTACCCGGTGCCACGACCCGGGCGAACGTGATGTTCGCGCGTCGGGCGTCCGGGTGATCCTTCGAGGTGCAAGGGGTCACCAGGAATATCAGCGGCGGGATTGAGGGTGGCGCCGGGGACTTCATCGTTCGGACGATACCCTAGAGCGCATGCCTCCTTCGAATCATTTCGAAATCGTCGAGACCGGCCCGCTCGACCGACCGGCGCTCGCCCGGCTCTGTCCGAACTGGTTCAGGAGCCACCGGGCCGACATCGCCTGGTGCGCGGTCGCCGACGACGAGATCGTCGCGGCGGTGATGCTCGATTTCAGCGGTGAGGGCGTGGTCAATCTCGATTTCAACGGCTGCGACGAGGAGGTCGCGGGCATGGTCGCCCCCGCGCTGCTCGAGCGTGCGGTCGAGACCGCGCGCGACTGCGGTGCCGCCGCACTCGATGCCGGCGTGAGTTCGGTCGCCGCGACGCGTCATGAGTCGCTCCTCCGCTCCGCGGGTTTCGATGTGCACGAGACCTTCGATCGATACGAGGTCGCCCGCGCCACCATGCAGGCTTCGTTGGCGGATGCGAGGCGTCGCATCGGGAATCGGATCAAGAGCCGCTTCCAGGGCCGCATCGAACAGGTCGAGGCCATCCATCTCGATGCGATCGCCGCGGCCTGGTCCGCATGGATCGGCGGCTCGGTCAATCATCAGATCTTCCAGATGCGGGATCGATTCCATCGACGTCGGGTGGATGATCCCGAGGCGCGGCTGCAACTCGTCGCGATCAATGAGGCGCAGGTGGTCGGGTTCTGCAGCACGCGGATCATCGAACCCGGGGTGCTGGAGGTCGACGGCGAGGCGGTGCATCCCGGTTTCCGACTCGACCCCCTTCAGGGCGACCTCAGCTGGGCGATGTACGAGCGTGCGGAGGCGGCGGGCATCGAGACGATCCGATTCGAAGCGGGGGTGCTCCAACCCAACACCATCAACATCGTGCGTCGCAACGGGGTCCGGTCCATCGCGCAGAAGCGCTGGCTGCGACGACCGATTCCCTCCGGTCCGGATCAGGCGGAACGGTCGGCGAGATGAAGCGCGAGGGCCGTGATCGTGGGGTGATCGAAGAGAACCGATGTCTCGATCTCGATGTCGAGTTCGCCGGCGAGATCCCCGAGCACCGCCAGCAGCGCGAGCGAGTCGAGTCCGAGCCGATCGAAGGTGGCGTCGGGATCGACGGTGCCGGCGTCCGACTCGAGATCCTTGGCGATGCGGTCTCGAAGCCATTCGACGATGTCGGTCTGATTCATGCCTGGCACGGGATGATCCGGTTCCGGGGGTTCACGCCGGAGGTTCAGAAGCCTGCAGGGGATCGCGTCCGGCGACCCGCACGGTGATCGGCGTCGCGGCGCGGATCACGACTCCAAGCATCGGCTCGATCGCGTCGGGATCCTCGAACTCGATCCGGAATCGCCCGAGAATCGTGGAGAGGATCCGGTTCATCTCCAGCAGCGCGAGATGGCGTCCGACACAGAGGTGACGCCCGGCCCCGAAGGGGAGATAGGCGAATCGGTGCGGCGGACGCCGGGGTCCACCCTCGGGATCGATGAACCGATCGGGGTCGAATCGATCGGGATCGGGCCAGAGGGCCGGGTCGCGGTGGAGTCGATACACCGAGAGCACCGCCCGGTCCCCGATCGCCCACTGGTGGTTCGCGAGTTCGATGGCCACGGTCGCCTGTCGCTCGTTGCTCCAGACCGGTGGGTAGAGCCGCAGCGTCTCGAGGATCGCGGCCTCCAGTCGGGTCTCGTCGTCCGCGTCGAGCTCCTGTTCGATCGTCGCTCGGATCTCCGGTCGGCCGGCCAGGAGTCGGAGGCACCAGACGAGGCTGTTGCTGCTGGTCTCGGTCGAGGCGAGCACGAGGGCGCGGACTTCGTCGCGAATGCCCTCGTCGTCGATCAGGCCCTCCTCCCGGGCGGCGAGCAGCCGTCCGAGTGCGTCATCGACGCCTGCGACGGGGCGGGTTCGTCGCCGTTCGAGGATCCAGTCGATCTCCTCGTCCGCCGCGATGCGGGTTCGCCGGACACGATCGACGAGCGGGCCGTCGACCCGGCCACCGGGGCTCACGAGGGAGAGCATCAGTTCACCCGCGGCGTGCAGCATCGGCTCGAATCGGGCGATGCGATGGTCGTCCGGATCGATCTCGATGCCGAACACGGATCGATAGATGATGCGTCCGACGATCCGCGTCACTTCCTCGAGCAGGCAGGTCGGTCGCCGGTCGCGGGCGAGGTCCTCGAGGCGTTCGATGAAGGCGGGCATCGCCCATTCGATGTGCTCGAGGTGGGCCTCCGGTCGGCGCGGCGGGAAGGCGGGCTGGACGATCCGGCGTCGCGCCCGCCAGCGATCGCCGTCCGAGGCGAGCAGGCCGGGCCCCGCGAGCAATCCGACGAAGTCGGTCCGTTCGAAGGCCGTCGAATGGAGAATCGCGCCGAAGCCCTCCGGATCCGAGACGAGCAGACGTCGGGATGGACCGTGAGGACGGGGATCGGATCCCTGGAGTTCGAGGACGCGTTCGATGACCGTATCGTTCGAGTCGCTCATCGGTCACGTCCGAGGCGTTCGGAGATCTTGAAGCGAAGGTCCCGCGCGGGCTTGAGGACGACGCCGATCTCCGCGGCCGGCGCTGGTGCGGATTCGTACACGTCGACTCGGAAACGCCCGATGATCGCCTTCGTCGCGAGTCGAATCTCGTGCATCGCGAGGTGTTGTCCGAGGCAGAGGTGTCGGCCACCGCCGAAGGGCACGAACGCGTATCGATGCGGCGGTCGCCAGGGGCCGTCGTCGCCGCCGAGAAATCGATCGGGACGGAAGGTGTCGGGATCCGGCCAGAGATCGGGGCGGCGGTGGATCAGCGCGGTGGTCACGAAGGCCAGGTCGTCCTTTTCGAACTGGAGGCCTCCCAGTTCGCCTCCGATGGTCATTTCCCGCGTCTGGAACCAGACCGTGGGGAAGAGTCGGAGCGTCTCGAGGATCACCGCGTCGAGGAACGGTGCGTCGTCGTGGGCCCGATCGTCGATCTCTTCTTCGAGGCGATTTCGAACGTCGGGATGGCGAGCCAGCAGCAGGAGCAGGAAGCCGAGGGCGTTCGAGGTGGTTTCGGCGCCGGCCAGCATCAGGGCGCGAGCCTCGTCCCGCACGCCGGCCTCGTCGTCGATGCCGGAGATGATTCGTCCCAGCGCGTCGAGCCGTGGATCCGTGGCGTCGATGCCGAGTCCGGTCCGTGCTTCGACGAGACGATCGATCTCGGCGTCCATGGCCTGCTCCGCGGTCCGGATCCCGGCCATGGCCGAACCATCGAGCCGCAGACTCTGGAAGATGGTGGTCGCGAGCACGCCGCCCACCGCGTCGAAGTAGTCCATCACCATCGCGATCGTCTGGTCGTCGTCATCGGAAAAGGGCACGCCGAAGACGCCCTGGTAGAGGACCCGCATGGTGAATCGCAGCGCCTCGTCGTTGATCGCGAGGGGGCGGTCGAGTCGTGCCGCGGTCTCGAATCGTCCGACCAGGTGCGGGACCGCCGACGTCACGTCCGCGAGATGGTGGTCCACGTCTCGAGGTGAGAAGGCGGGTTGGATGGTCCGGCGTCGCTTTCGCCAGTGATCGCCGTCGGAGAAGAGGATCCCGCCGCCGAAGAACTCACGGACGAGTCGTCCCCGATCGGAGGTCGATGCGTGCAGGATCGCCTCCGCCTGCGCAGGATCATCGATGAACCGGGCGGGCCTTCCGTTCCGGCCCCGGGCGCCGTGGGCGGCGAGTTCGTCGATCGCGACGACCCGGGTGCCGATCATCTCGGAACGCAGGATCAGCACCCGTCGGCTCCGGCCGAGAGGCAGGGGAGTTCGCCGGCGAGCAGGGACGTGCGGACCGCGGCTCGCCTGATCTTGCCGCTCGTCGTCCTGGGCAGGACGCCGGGGGCGACGAAGGTGATTCGATCGAGCCGGATACCGTGGACCGAGGAGGCACCGGCGCGGAGCGCGTTCATGATCGGCATGGATTCATCTTCGACGACATTGGGATTCCTTCGCCATGAACGATGCACGTCGCGTGGAATCTCGAGCACCACCCCGACGGTCTCGGGGAGATCGTCTCCGGCCTCGCCGAGCGCGAAGACCGCGGCGCGGCCCTTCGAGGCGATCGGATGGGATCCTTCGAGCGTCGCCTCCACGTCCGCGGGATGCACGTTCCGGCCGTCGACGATGAGGAGATCCTTGAGGCGACCGAGCACGTGGAGCTCGCCGTCGAACATCGCGCCGAGGTCGCCCGTTCGGAGCCACGGCCCCACGTCGCCCTCGATCCGATCGGGGAAGATCTCGGAACTCTGATCCGGACGATCGTGATACCCCGACGCCACGCTCGGGCCCCGAAGGGTGATCTCACCAACGGCGCCCGGGTCGAGTGGTCGGCCGGTTGCCGGGTCCCGGACGACGATCTCGTGATCGGGGAGGCTCGGGCCGCAGGCGACGACCGCGATCTCGTCCGTCCCCGCGAGCGTGGTGGAATCGTCGAGTCCGACGGTGCGACGGACGTCGAGTCGGCCGTCGTCGAGCGCCGCGCGATCCGCGATCCGGATCCGTACCGGCGAATCCTCGGGGCGGACCGAGACCAGGAGCGTGTGTTCGGCGAGTCCGTAGCACGGCATCATGCCGTCGAACCCCGTGGCGGGACCGAATGCGGCCTGAAAGCGTCGCAGTGATCGGGGACGGATCGGTTCGGCCCCGTTGAAGGCGAATCGCCAGGTGGAGAGATCGAGGTCGGCGCGATCGGCTTCGGGGATCCGATCGACGCACAGGTCGTAGGCGAAGCAGGGGCCGCCGCTGTAGGCGGCACCGGTGTTGGAGATCGCCCGAAGCCACCGGATCGGGCGCATCGCGAACGCTTCCGGATCCATGAGATGGATCGGCACCTTCACCAGCAACGAGGAGATGAGCAGGCCGATGAGCCCCATGTCGTGATAGAGCGGCATCCAGCACACCGTGCCACCGGTCACCCCGTCCCGTTGGAAGAGCGTTCGCATCGCACGGCCGTTGGCAAGCAGGTTCGACTGGGTGAGGGCGACGGGGGCGGGGTCGCGGGTCGAACCGGCGGTGTACTGGAGCAGGGCGATGCTCGACGGATCCGGCCAGGGAATCGAAGGATCAGGCGTGGCGACGGGACAGGACTCGACGTCGGTGATGCCGGAATCGGTGGGTGCCTCGTAGGCGATCCGATCGATCTTCCCGAGCAGGTCCGGCGCGATCCGATCGATCGACGCGAACAGGTCCGGGCCCGCGACGACGGCGGCGGGACGACTGTTCCGAACGATCGCCTCGAGTCGTTCACCGCCGCCGCCGGTGCGTGGCGGGTGCGCGGTGACGGCCATGCAGCCCGCCCGAAGGCAGGCGAGGAAGGCGACGAGGTATTCGAGGCGGTTGCGTTCGGGAATGAGGACCGGCCGGCCTGCGAGTCCGCGGCGATGGAGCTCGGCCGCGAGACGTTCGACCTCACGAAGCAGATCGGCACGTCGCAGCCCGATCTCGGGTCGGTCGTCGCGTCCGAGCCGGGTCGCGGCCACGGCGCCCGGCATCGCGGGATCGGCGTGGAGGAGTTCGGGGATCGTCTCGGCGGTCGTCATGGGGAAAGATCGAGGGTACCGGTCCCGCGCCGTTCCATGGCAGGGACCGGGCCGGATTCGCGAAGGCTCGGCAGGCCTGTGCCGCGCCCGGCAACGACGCGGCTTGCGTTGCGATGCCGTTTGCCCCGGCAGCCCCTGGTCGCTACCATCCTCGGTCCAATTGAGAACGATTCTCAACTAATCGGAGCCCTCGTATGATCTGCAAGTCGTTTCTCGCCCTCGCGTTGTCCGTGCTGTCACCCGCGGCGGCATTCGCTGCGGACGAGGTGGTCAACGTCTATTCGGCACGGCACTACGACACCGACGACGAGCTGATCCAGCGATTCACCGCCGAGACCGGCATCAAGGTGAACCTCATCGAAGGGAACTCGGACACGCTGCTTGCTCGAATCAAGCAGGAAGGTGATCTGAGTCCTGCGGATGTGTTCATCACCGTCGATGCAGGCCGCCTCCGGACCGCCGAGGAACAAGGCGTCTTCCAGCCGACCCGGTCGAAGGTGCTGGAGGCGCGGATCCCGGCGTCCGTCCGACACCCCGAGGGACTCTGGTTCGGACTGACCAAGCGGGCGCGGGTCATCGTCGCCTCGAAGGACCGCGTCCCCGCGGACCTCACGCTCGACTACGAGGATCTCGTCGATCCCGAGTGGAAGGGCCGCGTATTGATCCGCAGTTCCTCCAACATCTACAACCAGTCGCTCGTCGCTTCCCTGATCGAGGCTCGCGGCGCCAGCGGTGCCGAAGAGTGGTGCCGCGGAATCGTGGCGAACCTCGCCCGCACCCCGCAGGGTGGCGACCGAGACCAGATCCGTGCGGTGGCCGCCGGCGAGGGCGACGTCGCGGTGGTCAACCACTACTACCTCGCCCGCATGATCGGTGGCAAGGAAGCGGATCGAGCGGCGGCGGCGAAGGTCCGGGTCATCTTCCCGAACCAGGATGATCGGGGAACCCACGTGAACGTCTGCGGCGCGGGCGTCGTCAAGCAGGCGCCCAACCGGGAGAACGCGGTGAAGTTCATCGAGTTCCTCGCGAGCACGCCCGCGCAGCAGCGATTCGCCGAGGGGAACCAGGAATATCCGGTCGTGGAAGCGGTGCCGACCAGCAGCACCCTTGCGGGATTCGGCCCGTACAAGGCCGATCAACTCAACGCGGCGAAGCTCGGTTCGAACAACAAGCAGGCCGTCCGGATGATGGATCGCGCCGGTTGGCGTTGATCTTCGACTGTAGGATGAGTTCATGGATCCAGGATTGGTGATCACGAGCCCGATCATCCGGGTTCCGGGGCAGGACTCTCCGGTTCGCTCGTCCGTGGTCGCCGTGGTCGTTTCATGAATCTTCGAACGACGCATGGCGGTCGTGGCTGGGTGATCGGTTCGATCCTCGCCAGTCTCGTGGTGGCCGTTCCGGTCCTCGTGATCTTCTCGAGCGTGTTCCGTTCCTCGGATGGGGAATGGACTCATCTCGCGGAGACGCTCCTCCCGACCTATGCATCGAACACCGGGTTGCTCGCGATCGGGGTCTGTCTGGTCGCCGGGATCGTGGGCGTCTCGACCGCCTGGATCCTGACGAACTGCAGGTTTCGAGGGGCGAGGATCCTCGGTTGGGCGCAGTTGCTTCCGCTCGCGGTACCCGCCTATCTCTCCGCCTACGCGATGGCCGACCTGCTCCAGTTCAGTGGTCCGGTGCAGGGATGGCTTCGCGCGTCATTCGACCTGCAGGCCGGCGACTACTGGTTTCCCGCGATCCGGTCGCTGGGTGGCGCCGTCTACGTGCTTGGATTCGCGTTGTACCCCTACGTCTACTTCGCGGCGCGAATGGCGTTTCAAGAACAATCTCGTGCCCTGCTGGAGGCTGGACGGTTGCTCGGTCGCGGGCCGTTCGCGACGTTCTGGTTCGTGGCCCTGCCCCTCGCGCGGCCCGCAATCGTCGGGGGCCTGATGCTGGTGATGATGGAGACCGTCGCCGATTTCGGGGCCGTCGATCATCTCGCCGTCGACACCTTCGCGACGGGGATCTACCGGACCCGGTTCGCACTCGAATCTCCGGTCGCCGCGTCGCAATTGTCCGCCATGCTGCTCTCCGCCCTGTTCCTGCTGGTGGGCATCGAGTGGTGCCTCCGGCGGCGTCGCCGGTATCACCGCACCGGAAACCGCGGAATCCGCGCCGCGGGGGGGCGGCTCGGCCCGGTCGGTTCGGTGTTCGCCTTCGTGGCCTGCTTCGCGCCGGTGCTGCTCGGCTTCGTCGTCCCGGCGGGTCGCCTCCTGCAGCTGGCGATCATCGGGGGCGACGCTCGAGGCGGCGGCGTGCTCGCCGGCATCGCGTTCGACACGATCTGGCTCGCGATCGCGGCGTCGGTGATCGCCGTCCTGCTCGCCCTGGTCATCGGCTATGCCGCTCGCCTTCGTCGAGGATTCCGAACCGCGGTGCCGGCGACCGTGGCGCGGGCGGGTTACGCGATTCCCGGACCGGTGATCGCATTGGGGCTCCTCGTCCCGCTCGGGTGGCTCGATCATCGGATCAACGACGGCTGGACGATGGTCTTCGGTGACGACTGGAGGCCCGGACTGGTGCTCACTGGATCCGTGGCGGCGATGCTGATCGGCTACCAGACCCGGTTCCTCGCCGTGAGCCTCTCGTTCGTCGAGGCGGGGTTCCAGCGGATCCATCGCAACATCGACGATGCGGCGCGGACGCTCGGTTCGGGACCCGGACGAAGCCTCGTCTCGGTCCATGTTCCGCTGCTGCGGCGGAGTCTGCTCATCGCGGGGCTCGTGGTCTTCGTGGACGTCGCCAAGGAACTCCCGATGACCCTGATGCTTCGGCCTTTCAACTTCGATACCCTTGCGGTTCGAGTCTATGAACTCGCTTCCGATGAACGGCTCGAGGAGGCTGCGACCGCGGCGATCCTGATCGTGGTCATCGGGTTGATCCCGGCCTGGCTGCTCGTCGGTCAACTGGAATCCAGCGACGACGCCCACCGGAACACCAAGGGATGATGACGAGCCTGCCGCAATACGATCCGCCTTCGGTGCTCGAGATCAAGGATCTCGAATTCGCCTACGACGGCGGCGCGCCGGTCATCGAAGGGTGCCATCTCTCGGTGCGAAGCGGCGAGGTGCACTGTCTGCTCGGATGTTCCGGTGGCGGCAAGACGACGTTGCTCCGCCTGATCGCCGGTCTCGAACGGGCACGAGCCGGCACCATCCACGTGGGGGAGTCACTCATCGAGGGTCCGGGCGTCCACCTTCCTCCGGAACGAAGATCGGTCGGGATGGTCTTCCAGGACTTCGCGTTGTTCCCGAACCGCTCGGTGCGTGAGAACATCCTCTTCGGCCTTCGGGGGGTCTCACGCAGGGACCGGAACACGCGGGTGGAGGCACACCTCGATCGGGTCGGCATGCTCGACTTCGCGTCCCGGATGCCTCACACGCTGAGTGGTGGTCAGCAGCAGCGGGTCGCGATCGCGCGGGCGCTGGTGCGGCAGCCGCGGGTGATGCTGCTCGACGAGTCCTTCAGCAGCCTCGACACCGAGACCCGGACCGAAGTCCGGGCGGAGACCGTCAGGTTGCTCCGTGAAGCGGCGGTAGCGACGGTGATGGTGACGCACGATCCCGCGGAGGCCGAGGCG
>Ga0213869_10003045_pt1 | contig 11324 bp, 21 predicted proteins | sample PICome_10_FD_160083 | JGI IMG/M metagenome (GOLD analysis project Ga0213869, IMG submission 160083) | Coastal seawater microbial communities near Pivers Island, North Carolina, United States - PICO132 | ecosystem: Environmental > Aquatic > Marine > Coastal | place: USA: North Carolina...
TCAAGTTATATCTACCTCAAGAGTATCCGTATGATGTAGTTGGGGGTCAAAAGATGATTAAACAATCTGACTTTGATGATAGGGTAGATATATTGCCAGTTGCCGACCCTAACATTTTTTCACAGACACAGCGTATTTCCCTCGCTCAGACGGAATTGCAGCTGGCAACTTCTAATCCACAAATGCACAATATGTACCAAGCGTACAGAAATATGTATGAAGCTTTAGGTGTAAAAAATATTGATTCTATTTTAGTTAGACCAATGCAACCCACACCAAAAGATCCTGCACTAGAACACATTGATGCATTAGCTGGTAGACAATACCAAGCTTTTCCTGGTCAAGACCACAGAGCACACATTACAGCTCACTTAAATTTCATGGCAACAAACATTGCAAGAAATAATCCAATGGTTATGGCTTCGTTAGAGAAAAATATTTTTGAACACATTAGTTTAATGTCTCAAGAACAGATTGAATTAGAGTTTAGAGATGAATTAATTCAATTACAACAGATGCAACAGATGGCACAACAGAATCCACAGATGGGTCAACAAGCTATGATGTTACAACAGAAGATTGAAGCAAGAAAAGCTCAACTGATTGCTGAGATGATGGAAGAATTTATGAATGAAGAGAAGAAAATTACTTCACAATTCGACAATGATCCTATCGCTAAACTAAGATCAAGAGAATTAGACCTTAGAGCAATGGAAAATGATAGAAAAGCTAAAGATACTGATCAAAGATTTAACCTTGATAAGATGAGAGCAATGATGAATCAACAAAATCAAGAAAATAAACTTGAACAGAACGAAGAATTAGCTAACTTGAGAGCTGATACATCCATTGAGAAGACTGTTTTAAGTAAAACGCTTCCAAATGCTAAAGACATGATGCCTAATGTTGAAATTTTTAGGAAAGGCTAGTGACAAAAACTAAAAAAACAGTTAAAATAAATTAATTAAGGAGAAAATATGGAAAAACTAGATAAAATTGTTGAGATCCCGTCAGAAGACAAGATGAAACTTGAAATTGACCCAAGATCAAAGACAACTTCTAATGGTTCTTATAACTACATCGCTGTTGGCGAAGAAGTTGAAGTAAGAGGAACTAAAAGAATGCTAAAAGAGAAATCTAAAAAAGCTAAGTGGATCTAATATGTGGTTATCGGCAATTAAATTAGCCGTATCTGCTGGTAGTAAAATTTATGCTAACAAGCAGAGAACGAAAATGGCAATGTCAGATGCACAATTAATGCATGCTGAACGTATGGCCCGAGGTGACGAAGCTTACCAAGGAAAATTGCTAGAGGCTAGACAATCAGATTGGAAAGACGAGGCAGTTTTGATAATTCTCAGTTTGCCCGTTTTGGTGCTGGCCTGGGCAGTGATATCGGACGACCCGACAGCGATGGACAAAGTGAAATTGTTCTTCGATATGTTCTCGCAGCTCCCGTCATGGTTCACAAATTTGTGGATCCTTGTCGTGGCGAGCATTTATGGTATAAAGGGTACACAAATATTTAGAAACGGAGGAAAAAAATAATGAGAAACTATTACAATAAAGGTGGCCCAACTTTAACTAAGGCACAAAAAACTTTACCAAAAGAATTACAGAAAAAAATTATAATGTCTAAAGCTAAAAAGAAAAAAACTAAATCACCAAGAGAAAAAGCAATAGGAATTGCATAATGGCTAAACTCTGTCCAAAAGGAAAAGCAGCAGCGAAGCGTAAGTTCAAGGTATATCCTTCGGCGTACGCAAACATGTATGCTTCAGGTGTTTGTTCAGGGAAAATAAAACCAGGCGGAAGAAAAAAAGCTAAAGATGGTGGAATTCAAAAAGCTGGTTTGGCAAGAAGAAAAAGATGTCTTTAAGAAAATGGGTTTCAGAGAAATGGGTAGATATTGGAGCTCCGAAGAAGGATGGAAAATATCAGCCTTGTGGAAGAAGCAAAGGAAGCAAAAGGAAGTATCCGAAGTGCGTACCACTTGCAAAAGCCACACGAATGACAAAGTCGCAAAAGGCGAGTGCTGTCAAACGAAAGAGAGCTGCAGGTAATCCTGGTGGTAAACCAACTAATGTTGCAACTTTTACAAAAAGAAAAAAAGCAATGGATGGTGGATATACTGGACCAGCAATAAATTCAGAATATGGTGGAGTTAAATTAAATAATGCATCTTATGCAAAATATTATAAAGGAATGATTTAATGGTAAAAGGACTTAAAAAAGTAGTTAAAGGTTTAGAAAAAGCATCAAAGACACATGCTAAACAAGCTAAGATAGTTAAAAAACATATTAAGAAAATGAAACCAAATGCGAAGAAGCGATAAACAACCACCTAAAACTAAAAAATATTTTAGACCTACAAAGTCTGGAGCAGGGATGACAAAAGCTGGGGTCTCCCGATATAGAAGAGAAAATCCTGGTTCAAAACTAAAAACAGCCGTGACGGGTAAAGTAAAATCTGGATCAAAAGCTGCAAATCGACGTAAGTCGTACTGTGCAAGAAGCGCAGGCCAAATGAAAAAATTTCCCAAGGCTGCAAAAGATCCTAATTCTAGACTACGTCAGGCTAGAAGAAGATGGAAATGCTAGACAAGTGGTTATATAGTTTCTTTTCAAAACTTGACGATATTATATCTTGGGTAGAAACATATGTTATTAAGTGTGTTGAATGGTGTTGGCACACGAGAGTAAAATTATTAAAGAAAAAAAGGAGAAAGAAAAATGATGGATGATGAATTAATTTACATAAGTAAAATTCAAAAATACTTAAAAGAAGCATATCAAAATATCGGAGACAGCATGATAGCTGGAGGTGTTGACAATATGGAGAAATACAAGTATATGATGGGACAGGCACACGCCTATTTAAAAATATCACAGGAAATCTCTAACCTGCTAAAACCAAAGGAGCAAAATGATACTAAAAGAGAACCCGACAACGTCGTCCGATTTGAGTTCGACAAAGAATAAATCAGCGTTATTAAATAAATACGAAAAACAAAACGCAGAAGCTCATCAAAAAGAAGTTGATGGCTATGAACGTTTAAAATCAAAAGAGACAAATAAATTACCAAATCCAACTGGATGGAGAATGTTAGTTCTTCCATTTAAATTACCAGAAAAAACTAAAGGTGGATTGTTCTTGGGGCAGGACACTTTAGAAAGGCAACAAGTTGGATCAACATGTGGACTTGTATTAGCTATGGGACCACATTGTTATGACAAAGATAAATTTCCAGAAGGACCTTGGTGTAAAAAAGGTGACTGGATAATTTTTGCAAGATATGCTGGATCAAGAATCCAGATCGATGGCGGGGAAGTTAGATTGCTAAACGACGATGAAGTTTTAGCAACCATCGAAAACCCTGAAGACATACTTCATCAATATTAACATAGGAGAAAACTATGCCTGACGTAGAAGAAAATAAAACAGTTGATATAGATACATCTGGTCCAGGTGCGGAAATAGAACTGCAAGAAGAAAAAGATGAATCAGTAGTTGATACTGAAGCATCGAATGAAGAAAAGAAGGAACAACCTTCTGAGGACAAAACGTTTGAAAACGAACGTGAGACTAAACTAGACGAGGCGACAACAGAGGATAAAAAAGAAGACAATAATGAGTTAGAGCAATATTCTAAAGACGTTAAGAAAAGAATATCTAAACTTACTCATAAATGGAGAGAAGCAGAAAGACAAAGAGAAGAAGCTTTGGGCTATGCTGAAAAAATGATCTTAGCTAAAAGAAAAGCTGAAGATAAACTCTCGAAGCTTGAACCAGGATACTTGAAATCTACAGAAGATAGTATTGTTTCTGGTGTACAAGCAGCTCAAGCTAAACTTGCAGCAGCAAGGGAAGCAAATGATTTAGCAGCTGAAGCGGAAGCTTTAACATCTATCTCTGAATTGGGTTACAAAAAAGCTAAACTTGAGGAAACTAAAATTGCTCAAGAGGAGTATAATAAAAAACAGGAATCAAAACCTGCTCCTGAAATTAACTTAAATAGACAACAAGCGGCAACAGGCACACCTGATCCAAAAGCTGAAACATGGGCTCAAAGTAACTCATGGTTTGGTCAAGATACAGCTATGACTTATACTGCTTTTGATCTACACAAAAAGTTAACGGAAGAAGAAGGGTTTGACCCATCGAGTGACGAATATTATGTTGAAATTGATAAGAGAATAAGACTTGAGTTTCCCCATAAATTTGGTACAATAGAATCTACGGAAACGACTAAGCCTGTCCAACAAGTTGCTTCGGCAAGGCGTACGACAAAATCTAGTCGCAAAACTGTAAGACTCACACCTTCACAGGTAGCAATTGCTAAAAAATTAGGTGTGCCACTTGAAGAGTATGCAAAACAATTAAATATCACGAAGGAGGTATAAGCATATGGAAAATAATAACGATAAAAGAACCTCACGTGCGAGTCAAACAAGAGAAAAAACTTCTCAGAAAAAAGTTTGGTCTCCACCATCATCTTTAGATGCACCCCCTGCGCCAACAGGTTTTAAACATAGATGGCTAAGAGCTGAATCTTTAGGATTCCAAGATACTAAGAATATCGCTGGAAGACTTAGATCTGGATACGAATTGGTTAGATCCGATGAATATCCTGATGGCGATTATCCAATTGTTGAAGACGGCAAATACAAGGGAGTGATCGGAGTTGGTGGCCTAGTGCTGGCTAGGGTACCTGAAGAGATTGCAAATCAGCGTAACGAATATTACGCAAGACAACATGAAGACAAGGTAAAAGCTGTCGACAACGATCTTATGAAGGAGCAGCACCCCGACATGCCAATCAATATTGAAAGGCAGTCACGTGTAACCTTCGGTGGTACAAAGAAAAGTTAATTTTTTAACAATTCCTAAACCGCTGGATAAACTTAACCCGTGAGTGAAAGCTCACACAAGGAGAAAATATAATGGCAAATAAAGACGCAGCTTTCGGTTTGAGAGCAATCGGAAAAGTTGGCCAGAATAGAGACAACCAAGGTTTATCCGAATACGATATCGCAGCATCTGCAACAGCGATTTACCAAAATGACCCTGTCGAAATGGCAGCCACTGGTACAATCACTGTAGCGGCAGCAACAGATACTCTATTAGGATCACTTAATGGTGTTTTCTTTACTGATGTTAACACAAGCAAGCCTACATATGCTAATCACCTTAACGCATCTAACACTGCAACTGACATTGTTGGATTCGTATCTGATGACCCATATGAAAGGTTTGAAGTACAATCAGACGGCGCAACTGCAGCAGCAGACGTCGGAATGAATGCTGACATTGTATACGCAGCTGGTGCAACACCAGACTATGTATCAAAAGTAGAATTAGATCACTCTGATCTTAAAACTGCAACAGCACAACTAAGAGTACTTGCAATATCTAACGACATTGAAAATAACGAAGCAGGTTCTGCTAACGTTAATCTTGTTGTTATGATTAACGAGCACTTCTTGAAAGGAACGGTAGGAGTATAATCATGGCCATATCAAGAGGACAACTAGTTAAAGAACTAGAGCCAGGTTTGAATGCACTATTCGGTCTGGAATATAAACGTTATGAGAACCAGCATGCTGAAATATATAGCACTGAATCTTCAGACAGAGCGTTTGAAGAAGAAGTTATGTTATCAGGTTTCGCAAATGCACAAGTTAAAGCTGAAGGAAGTGGAGTTGTTTTTGACAATGCTCAAGAAACTTACACTGCTAGATACAGTCACGAGACTGTAGCTCTTGCCTTCGCAATAACTGAAGAAGCAATTGAAGACAACTTGTATGACAGACTTTCAAGTAGATATACAAAAGCACTTGCTAGATCTATGGCGAATACTAAACAAGTTAAAGCCGTTAATCCATTAATCAATGGACTACCAGGCGGTTCGTTCACTTCAGGTGACGGTGTTACTTTAATTAACACTTCTCACCCAACTGTAAGTGGAACTGTATCTAACACATTAGCTACAGCCGCTGACTTGAATGAAACTTCATTAGAGCAATCATTAATCGACATTGCTGCAATGACAGACGAAAGAGGTCTGAAAATTGCTGCGAGAGGATTAAAAATGATTATCCCTAGTGAACTTCAATTCACTGCTGAGAGACTTATGAAGTCTCAAGGTAGAGTTGGAACAGCTGATAATGATGTAAACGCAATTGCGTCTATGGGAATGATTCCTCAAGGTTATAGAGTGAATAATTTCTTAACTGACACAGATGCTTTCTACATTATGACAGATGTACCAAACGGTATGAAGTACTTCGAAAGATCGCCAATTAAAACGGCGATGGAAGGTGACTTCGACACTGGTAACGTAAGATACAAAGCTAGAGAAAGATACTCATTTGGAGTTTCTGACTTTAGAGGTATTTTTGCATCACCAGGAGCATAATAATTAATGATGTGTGGCGGGACATAGTTCCGCCACATTTCGATATTACAATTAAAAGAGTTATGAAAAAATTTATAGTTACAATAAACGCCTACAAACATTACGCAAAATTTGAAGTAGAATCAGAAGATTCCCCAACATCACTAGAAAATGCAATCCTTGACAAACTAGGAGAAAATAGTATAGTTTGGGAAAAAACGGGAATGTTCGGCCCGTTGAATAGAATAACCTATGAGGAGGTTGTTAATGATACAAGACCTATACAAAGCAAAAAGGTCCTTGGAGTTGAAGTGGGAACAGGAGCATCTGTCTAATGGTAGATACACTCTTGAAATGGTCAAGATTGATGACAAAGTCAGAGAAGTCATCACTAAGATCAAGCTTGAAGAAGCTAAAATTGCCCACAGGCAAAATGCTATTGAAGGAGCAGCTCCGCAAGTTTCTGTAGCTACTTAATAAAAAGCTACATCGTTGGAAAAAATCCACTCCACATTACAGGCTCTCTTGCACTCTACTAAAAACTAGTATATAATTTCAGCACTATACATAAATTAATATTCTGCATAGACGCAGTATAGTCGACGGCCTAGAGACTATGTGGGATATAACTAGGAGAATAATCATGGCTCAAACACTATTTAGAGGACCAGTACTGCAAGGTAAATTTAACGAAGCAGGTTTAACTGGATTCAATCTAGAAAACAAATCAGCTAACTACACAGTAGCAAACGGAGATTCTGGTAAAACTTTTACATCATCAACGGATGGTGTGGTATTTACTTTACCTGCAATTTCAATCGGAAGAGTATTTACTTTTGTAAATACAGGTTCTGATGGAACTAATACTTTAACTATTAGTCCAAACGCTAATGATGGTATTTTGTATGCTGGATCTTTAACAGATGATAAGGATCTTATTAATACAAAATCAACATCAAAAGTTGGTGACTTTGTAGTATGTGCATCTTTAAACTCAACAGCGCATTGGACGATTGTTGATGTACAAGGTGTATTTGCTAAAGAAGCATAATAAATAATTGATGTGGGCCTTCGGGCCCACTTAAATTTAATAGGAGAAAACAATATGTCATCAGACCAAAAATTTACAACACTTACAGCTGACGGACAGGTTAAAACTTTTTCAGGAGGATCTACTAATATTGGTCCTTCTAGAGTTACATATATTCAAGCTACAGGTATTACAAATATAAAACTTTATGATGCAGCAACTGCATCTGGAAATATTATATTTGAATCTACTTTTGGAAGTGAAGGATTAGATATGTACATACCTGGAAATGGTATTAGATTTGAAAATACTATTTATGCAGACGTAACTGGATCAGGATCTGTTACTATCGGATATACTGGCTAGGAGGCTAAATGGCTAACACTACCTCGGGCACAACTACTTTTGATAAGACTTTTGCTATTGATGAAATAATAGAAGAAGCTTATGAAAGAATAGGTATGCAAGGTGTATCTGGTAATCAGTTACGACTTGCAAGACGTTCTTTAAATATAATGTTTCAAGAGTGGGGAAACAGAGGACTTCATTATTGGGAAGTTGCAAATAACTCATTTACATTAGTAGATGGACAAGCTGAATATACTATGTTCAGATCTACAGGAGACGGAACTTCTAGTGCCACAGCAGTTTACGGTGTTGATGATGTATTAGAAGCTGTATATAGAAATGCTTCTAATGTTGATTCACCTCTTACAAAAATTAATAGATCAACTTATCAAGGTCTTTCAAATAAAACTTCTGAAGGAACACCTACACAATATTTTGTTCAAAGATTTATTGATAAAGTTACAGTAACTTTATATTTAACTCCAGGAAGTTCTCAAGCTGGACACACAGTTAATTATTATTACGTAAAAAGAATTCAAGATGCAGGAGGCTATACGAATGCAACTGATGTGCCTTATAGATTTGTACCTTGCATGGCATCTGGTTTAGCTTTTTATTTAGCACAAAAATTTAATCCACAATTAGTTCAGCAGATGAAATTGTTATATGAAGATGAACTAAATAGAGCTTTACAAGAAGATGGTTCTTCTTCAAGCTCATATATTACACCTAAAACTTATTACCCAGGAACTTAATGACAGCGTTTTCAAAAGGTAAATACGCTCAGTTCATATCGGATAGATCAGGGCAAGCTTTTCCATATACAGAAATGGTTAGAGAATGGAATGGTGCAAGAGTTCATATTTCAGAATTTGAACCGAAGCAACCACAGTTACAACCTAAACCTGTAGGAGCTGATGCTCAAGGTTTACCTCAAGCTAGACCTGCAAGAGTTGAGCCTGCAACTACAATTATTGCACCAGAAAATTCTATATCAGCAACAAGTGGATCAAGCACTATGACTGTGACTATGGGTCCAATAGTTAATTCTACTTTAGAAGCAAAAGTTGCAGATACTAATCCATATAAAACAGGTGATGTAGTAAGAATATCAGATTTACAAAGTGATATAGGTGGTTTGACAATAGGTAATTTTGAAACAGAAACAACTTTAAGTGCAGGTATTTCAGCTGCAGCTACAACTATTTCATTAACAGATGCATCTAAATTTCCAACTAGTGGATACATCGTGATACAAAAAGTTTTAACATCTTCTGATACATCAGATCCTGTGCAAGTAGGAAACATTGCAGATGAAGTTATTCAATACACAGGTAAAAGTAGCAACGATTTAACTGGTTGTACTAGAGGAACTTCTGGTATAATATACGGCGTAAGACAGCCAACAACTACAGCTGGAACACATTCATCTGGTGCAAAAGTATTTGGATCATTTGTTGTAACCAGATTAACAAGAACTGTTGGTTCAGTTTCTTATAGTTGTCAATTTACATTTAGCACTGTATCTAATGCAACAGCAACTGATTCAGGATCAGGTGGTACTACAATTACTACAGGTCCAGTAAATATAAGACGAGGATAATATGGCAGGATTTACATACGCAACATTAACAACAGCGATTCAAAATTATACTGAAACGGATACAAACGTTTTAACTGCTACTATTACAGATCAATTTATTGAAAATTCTGAACTTAGAATTTTAAGAGATGTACCATTAGATGCATATAAAAAACAATCTATTGGTAATTTAGTTACAGGACAAAATACAATTAACGTACCAGCTCAAACTTTATTTGTAAAAGGTGTACAAGTTTATGATTCAACTTCTGCTTCAACAGGTAATAATGTTTGGTTAGAGAAAAAAGATGAATCTTATTTACAAGAATATCAACCATCTACAGAAACTTCAGCTAGAGCACAGCCAAAATACTATGCTATGTTTGGTGGAGCAACAGGTGTAACTGATACGACTTCAGGAAGATTATTTTTATCTCCTGCACCAGATAACACGTACGTATTTAAAATACATTATGAGGCTATTCCAACTGGATTATCAGGTTCAAATACTACAACTTATGTGAGTCAATATTTTCCAAATGGCTTACTATATGCTTGCTTAGTAGAGGCATTTTCTTATTTAAAAGGTCCAACAGATATGTTGACATTATATGAAAATAAATATAAACAAGAGGTAGAGAAGTTCGCAGCAGAACAACTTGGTAGACGTAAAAGGGACGACTACACGGATGGTACAGTTCGTATTAAAGTTCCTTCACCGACACCTTAATAGGAGAAAAAAATTATGGCAATAACATCGGCAATATGTTCAAGTTTTAAACAAGAACTTTTACAAGGTAAACATGACTTCAATACTTCAGGGTCTGGTGGTCATACTTTTAAAATAGCATTATTTACAAGTTCAGCATCTTTAGGTGCGGCGACAACTGACTATTCAACTTCAAACGAAATTTCAAATACATCTGGATCAGCATACTCTGCTGGTGGTAAAGCATTAACAAACACAGGAGTTGGTTTAACTTCAACAACTGCGTTTACAGATTTTTCTGATATCTCATGGACATCAGCTTCATTCACTGCAAATGGTGCAATGATTTATAACACAACAACAGATGGTGGTTCAAACACAACTGACTCTGTTTGTATTATCGCTTTTGGTTCTGATAAAACTGCAACTAACGGAACTTTTGAAATACAGTTTCCTGCAAACGATTCATCGAACGCAATCATAAGATTAGCATAGGAGTAGCCCATGTCTGGATGGGGACGATTCACCTGGGGCCAAGCCGAGTGGGGTGAGGACGAATTATTAGCTACAGGTTGGGGTGCAAAAGCCTGGGGCGCTGGAGAGTGGGGAGATCTTTCTGGTGAAGTAGTTCAGCCTACTGGTTTATCAATTACATCTACATTAAACGATTCAGTAACTATTTCAGGAAATGCAGTAGTTGCAATTTCTGGTCAACAAATTTCATCTATACTCGGAACAATTTCAAATGTTGTAAGTGTAACTGTTGACCCTAATGGTTTAGAAATGAATGACTTGCAAGGCACAGCTCAAGCAAGCATTGATGTTACACCAACTATTACAGGTTTATCAACTACAGCTGCTATTGGTGTTATAGATCCTAAAGATCAAGTTATTGGAGCACCTACACTTACAGTTACATCACAACAAGGAACTGCATTTGCACCTAATGAAGATGTATCGGTTACAGGTCAATCAATTACATCAACACTTGGAAATCCCGTAACAGTTAATTCTGTTGTTATTGCTCCTGCAGGATTTGAATTATCAACTGCTCAGGGATCCGTGGTTGTTCCTAACGATGCAGTAGCGCCAACTGGATTAGAGATAGCATCTTCAATAGGTTTCGTGGTCGGTGCTGGGTCAGTCAGTGTTCCTGTTACAGGTATATCTATGAGTTCTCAACAAGGAACTATTGTAGATATTCCTGATCAAATAATGGGATTAACAGGAGTATCATTTAGTGCTGCTATTGGTAGC
>Ga0213869_10003053_pt1 | contig 11305 bp, 10 predicted proteins | sample PICome_10_FD_160083 | JGI IMG/M metagenome (GOLD analysis project Ga0213869, IMG submission 160083) | Coastal seawater microbial communities near Pivers Island, North Carolina, United States - PICO132 | ecosystem: Environmental > Aquatic > Marine > Coastal | place: USA: North Carolina...
TGTTTTCAGATTCAAAAACATCTTCTATATTTTTTATAGTTTTTTGATAATTCTGCCTTTTAAATGTATGTTTCTTTTTTGATACATCTAAAATCCAAGATTCTAAACTAGTAATACCTTCCTTATCATATAAACTTCTGCCCCTGCTAATTAATCTTTGAATAGGATCTCTCATTACAAAAATTACTTTTAAATTGTAACCTGCTCCTTCTATAACATCTTTTGCTTCTTGTAATTGTTCTTTACTGCAGAGCCCGTATACAGGAGTAATATCACCGGTAATATGTTTACCTTCAACCAAAAGATTATCAAAATAATTTATATAATCTTCATTGTTCCATTCATGTTTCCCTTTTTCTTCACCATTCACATAAAACTTTAAAAAGTTAGGACGTCTTGATCTTTCTTTTATGTACCAATAATTATGTTCTTTTTTATTACCTATGTTTGCTTCTGGTACATTTTTCAGCAGTTTCCAAATCCAGGTTGTGCCTGATCGCTGAACGCCTAAACTAAGAACAAATGTTTTTTCCATAATACTAAAGATTACTCCCCATAGTAACTTAGACCAGTAACATTTTTTCAAATAAATTACTAGCACTTTTTTGAAAGTCTATTCCCTTATGTCTTCCGTCCCTTGCAAAGGTTACTGATTTTTCTCTCAAACTATGTTGACCAATTGTAAAATCATATAAGTCTATATTACTTTCTTTACAAATATTTTTCATTATAATTTTATTTTTTAATGCATTAAATTCTCCGTTAATAGGATTATTAAAATAATTTATTAAAAAAGGATCGGTATTTGTATAATCTGGATTAAACTCTTCTTCAGAAGATAGTCTAATATCTTTAATTCGTTTTTCAGTATTATTTGTAAATAATTCGAATCTGTTAGTTCCGCCCCATAAAACAAAAATTTTTTTAGGTTTAAGAACATCTATCCAACCTAATGCCAATCTTACACATGTATCTCTACTAGAGGCGCCTAATCCTAAATTGTAAACTTTCATTCCTATTTTTTCTTCAAGTAAAGAAGGCCACGTTTGCTCTATAGGCATTCCTGTACCAAATGTGTAACTGCTACCTAATGATAAACAACAATCTTCAGTATTATTGATGTTAAATTCGTGTGTTCTGAATCCATTACTATTAAATTTGTATGTAAGATCAATTTCTTTATTAACTATAGGTTCTGATTTTGTGAGACTATTTAACTCTTGGTTTTTATATGGTAAATATTTACTCCACTGTAATAACTTTTTATCTAACTCCATTCATTTACAATCCTTATGCTCTTGCATTTCTTAAACTACAAAAATTATTTATCTTTCTTATTCATCCCCAGAGTAATTTAGTTTCCGGAAAACGTTCATTGCAAAAACTATATGTTTCTTTATATAGTTCTTTTAATATAAGGTTTAAATCATGAGTTAAATCTACATCTTTATTTGATGTTAATCTAGGTTTTCTTTTTAAATAAGTGTCTTGATATTCCATACCTATAAAATTACAAAATCTTAAGAATTCTTTTTCTGTAAAGAAGGTTTCATATAATCCATAAAAAACATTTTCAGGCTCAAAAACATCTTCTATGTTTTTTATAGTCTTTTCGTAATTTTGTCGCTCAAATATATGTTTGTGTTTTGATTCAATCATAATCCAAGATTCTAAACTTGTAATACCCTTTTGTTCATATACACTTCTTCCTCTACTTATTAATCTTTGAACTGGGTCTCTCATTACAAAGATTACTTTTAAATGGTATCCTGCACCTTCTATTATATCTTTTGCTTCTTGTAACTGTTTTTTATTGCATAGACCGTATATAGGAGTTATATCACCTGTAATATGTTCTTCCCCGTCTAAAAGATTATCAAAATAATGTATATAATCTTCATTATTCCATTTGTGCTTATCTTTTTTGTACCAATAATGATGTTCTTTCTTATTACCCATGTTTGCTTCTGGTATGTGTTTCAACAAATCCCAAATCCAAGTTGTGCCTGATCGCTGAACACCTAAACTTAAAATAAAAGTTTTCATTAATTAGGTCTTACCCATACGCCATTTCTATATACAGCAACTTCACCTTTATTGCAAAGTGTGTATTCGCCTTCTACAGGCAGTTGCGGTTCTCTTACTTTTATATTTTCCATACCTTTATTTATAACCATTGTTTTTTCTTAAGGGATTTTATAAAAAATGATAAATAAGTATATCAACGGAGTTAAAGTATGAAATTAAAAAATTATATAGCAGAATCATTTAAAAAAGAATATGCTTATAGAGTCAAACTTGCACACGATTGTGGTGCAGATCAAATGGATATGATAGAAAAATGTTTAGCAAAATACAATTTTGTTAGTGCATCTCCATTTAAAAGGTCTCCGATTCAAGAGAATCCAGTAGAGTTTCAAAGAGCAAAAAATGCCAACTTTACATCAGAAGTATGCAGTACAGACATTGTATTGAAATATCCAGTTAACGAAAGAATTTTAGAAGTATGGTTAGCAGTAAACTTAGGTATGGATCATGAAAGAGTACTATGTTACGGTGTAAAAGAACCAAGACGGGTAGAAGCAGATATTCAAGCAGAAAGACTTGCTAACGATGAAGACAGACAAGTAAGTGAAGAAGATGCTTTACTAAATGATGAAAATATGGAACACTATGAAGCTCAACAAGATGAAATGGATGTCAAAGATTTCGGATTTGGTGAAGAATTTAACGAAGCATTTTTGAAAGAACTCCAAAAAATTAAAGATGAAAAAGGCGCAGATTATTTCCGTAACTATCCTAGCAAGGACGAGTTAATGGGCGATAACCTAAGACCTATGTATGATGCAATTACTGGAATGCCTAATATGGGCAGAGGTGCAGAAAGTACAAAACAAGTTTCCGATATTGCACAACACGGTTCTAGAAGTAGGTAATGAAAATAAATCAGGTATTGAATGAGTATGAGTATAGTCCACAAGAGGAATCAAAGGCCTATGATCAGTACATGATTATTAAAAGAGAAAATCCTCTTTATGCAGAAGCATTTTGGAATATGTGGAGACAGACAGGAAATGTACAAGCCGCACTAATAAAAGCAGACAAAGAGTACGACAGAATAACTTCAGAATCTATAGAAGAAGATGATATCAATGAAGCAGTTTATTCAGTTATAGTAAATGGCCAGGAACAACGTTATAGAGAATTTAGAGATGCAGATGTTAGAATTTTTAAACATATCCATGGTCTAGAGCAAAGAACTAGTGACCAGTCTCTATTTAAATCACCACAAGGTAAAGTACATCCTAGTAAAATTATACTTAAACGAGATGGTGTTGAAGTACCGCACAAGTATACTGGTAAAGAAAAACAACCAATTACAGGTCCATTATTAAGAACCGGCCGCGATCCGTTAGATGAGGCAATGAGCGATGCATACGGTATTGTTAGTGCAGAGCCCGAAGTTGAAGGTTCAGTTGAATTCAAACAACACAAAAATACTGATAAAGGTTCAGTAAGTATTGAAGCATCTGGTGACAATATGCAGGAACTTGCAAAAGTATTAAAACTTGCAGGTCTTACATTACCAAAAGATATGTATAGTGATGAACAAGCATCAGCAGATGATGAAGAGCCAGAACAGGAAGACGTTTTACTATCACCTGATCATGAAGACGATAAAGAAGAATCACCTTGTGATAGTGCAGATACAGACGTATCTTACGAAACAGATAAAGAAATCTTAATTAATTATATCAAAGATAAACTTAAAAAAAGCATTTCTTAACATCATTACCACATAAATACTATTATGGCAAGAGGAACAGTAGATACCGGTCTGGTTAAGCAAGGCTATAGTAGAACAGCATATACTCCAGATACCCTAGAAGATTTTAAAAATTGTGCAGATCCTGTGAGCGGGCCTTTGTACTTTATGAATAATCATGTTAAAATACAACATCCTACTAAAGGCGGAATAGATTTCGATCCTTTTGCATACCAGTTAGATCTAATAGAAAATTATAATAATTTTAGATACAGTATTAATATGCTGGGTAGACAGATGGGTAAAACCACTGTAGCCGCAGGATACTTGCTGTGGTATGCAATGTTTAAACCTGATAGTACAATACTTGTAGCGGCACATAAGGCGGCAGGTGCATATGAAATTATGCAACGTATACGTTATGCATACGAAAGTGTACCTGATCATATAAGAGCAGGTGTTACAGAATATAATAAAGGTTCTATGGCATTTGATAATGGCAGTAGAATAGTAAGTGCAACGACTACAGAGAATACAGGTAGGGGTATGTCACTTACATTAGTATACCTAGACGAGTTTGCGTTCGTGCCTCCCAGAATTGCCAGTGAGTTTTGGACAGCACTATCTCCCACACTAGCAACAGGTGGTAAATGTATAATTACTTCCACACCAAATAGTGATGAAGACACCTTTGCTAATATATGGAACCAAGCAAATAAAATGTTTGATGAACATGGTAATGAGCAAGAAGTAGGCGTAAATGGATTTAAACCTTTACTAGCAAAATGGGACGAACATCCAGATAGAGATGCCAATTGGGCAATAGAAGAAAGAGGAAGAATAGGTACTGAACGTTTTAAACGTGAACACGAATGTGAATTTGTTATATATGATGAAACTCTTATAAACCAGTTAAAACTATTAGAACTGAAAGGCAAAGACCCGATTATGAAAATGGGTCATGTTCGTTGGTTTAAATATCCTAGTCCAGAGCATATCTATGTAGTTACACTAGACCCAAGTACAGGTACCGGTGGTGACAATGCCGCTATACAAATTGTAGAGCTACCGTCTATGATACAAGTAGGCGAATGGTGTCATAACAAAACACCTATAGAAGGGCAGATAAAGGTCATGTTAGAAATAATGCATTTTATAAAGGAACAAGGTGCTCATACTATATATTGGACTGTTGAAAACAATGCAATTGGAGAGGCCGCACTTGTGGTGATCAGAGATACAGGCGAAGATGCTTTTCCAGGAGACTTTTTACACGAGCCTAAAAGAATACAAGGTAAAACAGGTAGGCGTGGTTTCCATACAACGCACAAAGTTAAAGTAGAATCTTGCATCAATATGAAAAGACTCATAGAAAATGATAAACTTACTATTAATAGTAAAGCATGTTTGTCAGAATTTAAAAACTTTGTATCAAAAGGTAATAGTTTTGCGGCAAGGCCAGGTGATTCAGATGACTTGGTTATGAGTATGATGATTGCTGTAAGAGTAATAGATTATGTAAGTACGTTTGAAGATGAAGTATATGATGCAGTAAATAATAGTTTGGGAGTAGACTCTTTATATTCTACTGGTGGCGGCGACGATGATGATTACGATGATCCAATGCCAATTGGCATAATCTGATAAATACTTGTATGGCAACAAATTTTAAAGATATTTCAGAAAAAGTATTTAACCTATTAAAAGGACATGGGTTTGACCTTAAAACTTTTGATAAAAACGGTAAAATAGTTATAGACCCACAAGAGGGTACAAGATTTATATCAGACGAACCTAATATTTTAGTTAGAATAGATGATATGGAAAAGGAAATATCGTTGCAAACAAGTGAAGACTTTGCAGACCATAACCTAAGAAATTTATTAAAAGAACTAGCACAAGATAGTTTATTATCTTTTGACTTTAGAGTATTTGACAAGACGTTAAAACCTAAAGGAGAAGAAATAGATGTTGCTCGTAGACAAGAGATTGATATGAATGAAGAATTAAATACATTAAGACGCCTTTCAGGTTTAGATGAAGATACCAAAGACAAAGGTATGCCTACAAAATCACATGTTATGGATATGTGTAAAGATGGAATGTCCTTTTCAGAAATATGTAAAATGCACCCAGAAGCAGACAAGGACAAACTAAAAGATTTAGTAGATAAATGCAAAGAAGAAATTAAAGAATCTATCACTGAAACAGATCAAGCACTTAATGAAAATCCTTATCTTATAGGTGCAAGATTGCTAGGACAAGTTCTAAAACAAGGTGCAAAAAGACCTATTTTATCAACTATTGCTATTGACGCCGCAGATGACGGACAATTAGATACTACAGTAGGTGCTTTAAAATGGTTATCTAGCAAAGTAGGAAGTGCTTTCACTCCAGAGACATTAAAGAAAGCCGCTCCGGTTATTGCAAAATACGGATTACCAGCGGCAGGTGTAGTAGCCGCAATATACGGTGGCAAAAAATTAGCAGATTATGTTGCAGGTAAAAAAGACCAAGGCTTAACAGTATCACAAAATCAACAAACGGTAAATGCTAGTGTAGATTTAGAAGAAAAGAAAATAATAGATATTAAAACTAGTGTAGGGATTATGCCTGGCTATGAAGATCGTACACCTTTAAGTCAACAAGATTATTATAATTGGACTATGAAAAACGATAAAAGCCAACCTAAGCCAAATATTGTTAGTCAAAGACATGCAAATTATTTAATAGACTTCGAAGATTATGCACTAACTGAGGCAGGTGATAAACCTATAGTACCTTATAATAAAAGCACACAAAAAGATTTAGACGATAAAATGGCAGATGCAAAACCACCTTATAGTACGAGTACAGATACTTCAGATATAGATCCAAAAGAAACTCCATATGACAGGTATATGAGACATATGAAACCTGTTAGAAAAGCACAAAGCAGAGATAAAATGAAAGGTGAGGCAGTTACAGAAGCAAGTTTAGGTAAAATGACTGGTAGCAGAAAGTCCAGTTATCAACCTTTAGCAGACAATGTAAAAATTATTGTGAGACACAATAAAGACGTAAACGAAGAAGTACGTGGTGCTAGAAGCAGAAACATTCACAGTATATTAATACAACGTGGAGAAGAGAAATTTAAGATGGCAGAAAACAATCTGTCAGCCGCAAGAGCAATGGCAAGACATTTGCATAATGGCGGAGAAACTTTCGACGAAATAGGTGAGTCTATTACAGAGATGTCTAGAGAGTTTAAAAAATTAAAAGAATTTATAAACTATGTTAGAAAATCTGACTTAGTAAACGAAACAAATGAAGAATTCGTTACTATGGCAATAGAAAACATCGGTAATATTAAAACAAATTTAAAGAGATTAAGTGGTGTAAAAACTTATGCTAACGCAGTAGAATCAGTGTTAAATTATAATAATGTTGAAATACTAGAAGACGATTTAAATTTAGAAAGTAAGTTTACAGAAACACACTTTGATGACAAAGTGGCAAATGTAATGGATAGCCTAAAAGCAATGACGAGTAGAAAACAAAGTTTTGAGAGTAAAATTGTTAAAGCAATAGAATCAGAAACTTTTGCAAATGTTAAAAACTTACTTAAAGAAGATGATATAGTAGACTTTGATACACCTCACGGTAAACTTGGGTACCAAGTTAGTCAGTTAGGATATACAGCAAAAGACAATACGTTATCTAATTATTTACATGGCATTAGTAGTAAAATTAGTGCCGGTGGACAACTTAACCAATTTGAATATGGTACTATAAAAAGTTGTTTACTAAGTGCAGGTCAGCACAATGTACAAACTGCTCCTGTTGACGTCGAAGAGTCATACGAAGCATTTATTGACCAATTTGTAGAGTAATATACTGCTTTATAGATAAATAAATTTGTTGGTAAAATAATTTACCAATAGTTGTAAAAAGGTGTTGACTTTTTTACATCTTGGCATTATAATAAAAAACTAGTGATACCCTAAACACAGAAGGTATTACGAACATGGCAAATATAGGAGAAAATATCATGGCCTCATTAGCAGAAATAAGAGCAAAGTTACAATCAATGGAAAGCAAATCCAAAGGTAACTCCCAAGCTCAAAGCGATAACGCAATATACCCATTTTGGAACATAGACGAAGGAACAAGTACTTTGTTAAGGTTCTTACCTGACTCAGATCCAAATAACACGTTCTTTTGGGTAGAACGACAAATGATCAGACTTACATTCCCAGGAATAGTAGGTGGCGATCAAAAGCCAACAACTGTACAAGTTCCTTGTATGGAGATGTTTGGTGACACATGTCCAGTATTAACTGAGGTACGTCCTTGGTTTAAGGACCCAAGTCTTGAAGACATGGGTAGAAAATACTGGAAAAAAAGAAGTTACATTTTCCAAGGGTTTGTAAACGAAAATCCTTTAGATGAAACATCACCAGAGAATCCAATTAGAAGATTTGTAATTGGTCCTCAAATATTTAATATAATCAAATCAGCACTTATGGACCCAGAGATGGAAAACCTTCCAACAGACTATGTTGCAGGTACTGACTTTAGATTATCTAAAACAACCAAAGGTCAATATGCAGACTATAGTACTTCTAAATGGGCAAGAAAAGAATCTGCTCTTACAGAAGAAAACTTAGCGGCAATTGATACACATGGTTTACATAACCTTAACGATTTCCTTCCTGCTAAACCAACAGCAGAAGGCGTACAGGCTATAGCAGAAATGTTCCAAGCAAGTGTTGACGGGGAATTATATGACCCAGCAAAATGGGGTGCCTTTTATAAACCCTATGGACTTGATGTTGGAACACAAACACAGGCAACTGTGGCTCCAGCTCAAACTGTACAAGCAACTGCAACAGAGAGTGTGGCACCTGTAACGGCACCAGCACCAGCAGTAGCAGAGACAACTGCACCAGCAGTAGAGACACCGGCACCAGCACCAGCGGCTGAGCCTGTAGCAACTGCCCCTGCAGAAGATACTGGTAAGAAGTCAGCAGATGATATTCTTAGCATGATCAGAAACAGACAATCGTAAGGAGACAATTATGCAAAAACCATTTGACTTAACAAAGTTCAGAACAGGTTTAACCAAAAGCATATCAGGTATTAGTGCCGGCTTCCATGATCCTAGAGATTGGGTCAGCACTGGTAACAAAACACTAGACTACCTAATAAGTGGGGACTTCAATGGAGGTATCCCACTAGGTAAAGTTAGTGTGTTTGCAGGTGAATCAGGTTCTGGTAAATCGTTTATATGTTCTGGAAACATTGTAAAAAATGCACAAGATAAAGGATGCCAAGTAGTATTATTTGACTCTGAAAATGCATTGGACGAACAATGGCTACAGGCATTAGATGTTGATACATCACCAGATAAACTATTAAAAGTTAGTGTTTCAATGATTGATGATGTTGCTAAAGCAATATCTGAATTTATGAAAGACTATAAATCAAATTATGGTGATATGGAGTATGATGACATGCCCAAATTGTTATTTGTTATTGATAGTTTAGGAATGTTATTAACACCAACAGATGTAGCACAATTTGAAAAAGGTGATATGAAAGGTGATATGGGTAGAAAACCAAAGGCATTGGCGTCTTTAGTTAGAAACACAGTAAACCAAATCGCACCTTATCCAATTGGAATAGTAGCAACAAACCATACTTATGCATCACAAGACATGTTTGACCCTGATGATAAAATATCAGGCGGACAAGGTTTTATATATGCGTCAAGTATTGTTGTAGCAATTAAAAAACTTAAACTAAAAGAGGACGAAGCAGGAAACAAAGTTTCTACAGTACAAGGTATAAGAGCCGCTTGTAAAGTTATGAAGTCAAGATATAGCAAACCTTTTGAAGGTGTGCAGATTAAGATTCCATACGAAACAGGAATGGACCCTTATAGTGGTATGGTAGAAATGTTAGAAGCAAAGGAAATACTTGCTAAAGTAGGTAATAAACTTTCTTATGTTTCTCCTGTAACAGGCGAAGAGATCAAAGAGTTCAGGAAAGGCTGGACTAATGATAAACTACAAGTAATTTTAGATGAGTGGGATATGAATCCTTTGGCAGTAGAAGAAGATACTCCAGAAGATATTAATCCTGAAATACTAGAACCAAATATGGAGGAATATACAGATGAATCCTGATATAGAGTTACTATATAATATATGGGACAAAGTTAAACCATATGTAGCAGTAAAAGAGCGACTTCATGTTGCTGAAGAAATTATAAGAACATTTGATGATATGTTAGATATAGCAGAAATAGAAGATAGTCTTAATCAGTTTGATTCAGTAATGAAGGCGGCACTAATTAGTCACTTTGATTTCGGTTTAGAAGAAAGTGAAGAGGAAGATTGGGATTAATTAATGGCTACCCATTATAATAACATCGTAAAAGACCTAAGTAATATAGTTCCGGCGATCGAGTATTACGAAAAAGAATTGAACGAAGCAAGATGGGAAGTTAAAATTAAGGGGAGTCTGGAAAAAGCCAGTTCTTCCCTTCCCGGCCTAACAGAGTTTCGCTTCAATCAACTACAAGAGATTGAAGCAATTCTCGAACATTTAAATATAGAACTTCGTAGAGAACGTTCTATTGTATTTAGGAAATACTTAGAGTCATATAACAGAACATTATCCAGTAGAGACGCTGATAAGTTCGTTGATGGTGAACAATCAGTAATAGACCTAACTCACCTTACAAACCAATTCAGCCTTTTAAGAAATAAATACTTAGGCATAATGAAAGGATTAGACACAAAACAATGGCAGATAGGACACATAACGAGACTGAGAACAGCAGGAATGGAAGACATAGTGATAGACTAGTCTACGAATTTAATCTACAGGATTGTGAAGAAAGAGCAAGAACTACATTTGAAGACTTCACAGTTAGTTTAACAAAAAAACTTACAGATAAACTAAAAGCAAATCCAGAGCATTCTAAAGAAATAGATATCATTTTTAGATATACTAGTGAAGGTTCGTTATGGCTTGTAAATGGAAAATATTGGCCTGATGCTATACATAAATTTGCTACAAATTATAATATACCTTTAAAAAATATTACATTCCTTTCAGGTAGTGGTACTGTAAAAAGTTCATACGATAAATGGCATTCTATATATGCTCCAAATGATGAAAAAATAAATTGCAAGTATGAGCATTTTGGATTTGAATTATATGGAAAGAATAAAAGATATTATAATAATTTAAAATTTACTTTAGAACCACCAACACAATTAAGACAGCATAAATTTAATTGTTTTAATAGAAATATGTTAGCACATAGACAAAGATTTATGTTATACATGTGGGAAAAAGGATTAATACAGCAAGACTCATTAACAAGTTTTCATTATTATAAAGATGTGGATACTATGTCACAATTTAATGTTCCAGAAGAACTATTAAAAATTTTACCAATACAATGTGATATTAAAGGTGATTGGCAAACAGCATTTGATACTTTATTTGAAGTAATAGATTGGACTGGCGACGATGGCGGAGACT
>Ga0213869_10003061_pt1 | contig 11281 bp, 18 predicted proteins | sample PICome_10_FD_160083 | JGI IMG/M metagenome (GOLD analysis project Ga0213869, IMG submission 160083) | Coastal seawater microbial communities near Pivers Island, North Carolina, United States - PICO132 | ecosystem: Environmental > Aquatic > Marine > Coastal | place: USA: North Carolina...
TTTCCTGTGAGGCCGCTACTATAGCCTTTAAAGTCTCGCGCCGGTCAATATGCGCCTGTAGTGCTCGCTCTCGCTCATCTTCCGCCGTTCCCTCGTCAAAATATGGGTCTCTCGCGTCCTCTTCACTAATTCTACAACCTGTCATTATAAAGCCCTCAATAGTTTATTAAAATGTCCCTCACAGTCTAACCGCAACCGCTCCAATCTCTCAACCAGTGTATCAGCTCGCTTATTGTCTGTAAATATAATCTGCGTCACCAAATAATCATGCTCTTTTTTAAACTCTGTATAACTCATACCCTTTAAACCTCATATAATCAATTCTAAGCCATTCTAAGGGGCTACCCTATGCAACCCCACCTGTTACCATTTAAACCCCTGTAATCGCCCTGAATCCTAGGATAAAGACCGTCATTATTAAACTACCCGCGATAAACCCGCCCGCGAATAATACTACCAGTTGCAATAAACGCTTGTATTTGTTCACTGTATAGCCTCCAATTAGAATAACATTATATAGACAAGTGCGACATATAAGACCTTTGCCATTACAGCCGCGCCTAAGATTACCACCGACCACCCGAAAACCTCGACAGTCAGATTAATGCGCGCCTCTCGACGCGCTTTGAGTTTCAATTGTCTACGCTTTGCACTATTCACAATATAAGCCCCTTTACAATTGTTACTAAGCATACATCCCTATCGGTTACCTTTTGCCCTAGAAAATCATGCTCTGCTACGTAGCGCGTTTTCACCAGTTCGCCCGCGCTGTTATAAGTCTTTAAAATATCCGTTACAGTTTCTACGCGTTCCTTATTGGTATTCTTTCCGCGTTGCCTGATAAACTTTGTTCCTATTGCAATAGTCATATTATGCCGCCTCCTGTGGCGTTTTTTGGTTACAGTACGGGAACTATAGATTAATAGCCGCTATACCGTCAATATGTTTCAACATCTTTTTACCGTGGGCAGGATATGCCACGACCGCAACATCTTTCGACCAGCACAGGCGACAGGTCGCGCACTTGCCGCCTCTCTCGTATGCCTCACAAACTGACATAGAGGGCAGGCTGTGCGACACAGTAGGGATAATGGTCGAACTGGTGGCCGCTCCCTGTACTGTCTCACCTGTTACGCTGTCGCTAGACAAACGAACTACCACGTTCGGTAGTGCCTGCATCTCTGCCAACACTGGTGCGAACTTCTCGAATTTGTGCATTCTAGTTGGGAGCCAATGGTTACACCACGGAGTGCGACGCATCACCTCCAGCACCTTCTCTGCGAGTGCTAGGCTGTACAGGTCGCCGGAGTCGAACCACCGGAAATAGCGGTCGTTATCTAGCTCTGCCGCCATAACGTCGACCCAATCGCTGTTTTTCCAGTCCTCGCGGTTATGCTCTCGCGGTGCTTTAACACTGCCCATTGCATAGAATCCGGTCGTCGCGTAGCAACCCTCGCAAGCGTCCACTAGTTCGCCGTTGGGCTTTTTACTAGCGGGGCAAGTGTCCAGCGCTTGCAGAGACCACGAACGGCAGGGCATTTTGCTAGGCTTTGAGAATCTCGGTTTGGCTTGTGTCATGTTGTTCTACCTGTATTGATTGCTGTGATTGGTTTAATAAGTGGCACTATAAACTAATGCCACCAATAAAACAACCATTTATTCGCCTACTAATCCGATAACGTCCTGCTCATATTCGCGTAGAACCTCAACGGCGTGTTCCAGTGCCTCGTGTTCCGTGTCGATACCGTAGCAGGTGAAACAATGGTAGTCTACCCATTGGCCTCCTACTGGGAATTGTAGGTTAAACGTAGCGGCCTCATTCCATTCAATACGGATATGGCCTTCACTTTCTGATTCTATTTCCCAATGTTTCATAATATCACCTTTTTAAGTTGTGGTAGTTGTTTTTAGTATACCGGCTATTATATACACCGGCATAATTAATGCAACTAATATCTTTCGTATCTGCTATTAAATTCTTCAATCCATCTTTCAAGCGTAAAATCGTTTAGCTTGTAAACGCCTATTGATTCGCAATCGGTATAGCTAATGTCTGTCGGGTGTATCCAGTAGAAATACCCTTCACCTTTGTAAAGCTCCCAACCTGCTTCGATTTCCTGAATCGCTTTATTAACTTTTTTTAGTGTGAGCATTTTAATCACCTCTTTTGGTTAGCCCCCTTTCGAGGGCGTTTAGTTTGTTATAGTCGAAGATACTCATTGAACCATTGTTCTGCAATATCGTTTGCGCTCATGTCATAGATAGTTTCGTCAGGTTCTTTGTCGTATTCCAGAGCGACCGCGAAAACAGCTACTGGCTTAAACGGCTTTGCCCCGTCGGCTCTCTCAGCCTCGGTGGTCTCTGTTTGCCATCTTATAAGGGTAACGTCCATACACTCGACGGCTTCTTTAGCTTCTTTGTAGCTGTAAGTCTTAGCCAGTACGTCGCCCTCTTCACCGTCGATAATGCACAGACGATAGCCCGCGGCAAGTCCCGCCTTGATGTTATGTAAGTAAGCCTTTTGCATATGTAGTACCTATATAAGTTGATTAATGTATGCACATGGTAAGGATATGAGAGTCTATTGTCAACAACTTTCGCAACTATTTTTAATTTATTTTTCCTAGCAATATCCGTGCCAACTATTCTATACCTACATTCTATTATGCGCGCGCGTACGAATAGCACAGGTAAACCATAGAATCAATATAACTTTTAGCTATAAGCAACACCACCTTATATAACCAACAAAGGTAGCACCGCTGAAGCCTAGGCGTGGCAAGGGATACAGCGATTTTCGACGTTCGACCCTTGACCTATGCCATGATATAGGTACAGCTTAAACGCCGTTAAAACGCAATTGAGAGCCTTTAAATACCATGGAACTTTTAGTTATAACCAGTGTAATCTATATGCTAATTGAGTATAGAATATATGTGGACACTGGTATGACAACTATGCTAGGTATGCCAATAGGTATCCACTAGCACACTCTCACTTGCCCCCACAAGTTTTTCTGGTGACCTTTTGACGCCCCTTGGTCACCCTTAAGGCTTGACTACTGGCTCCTGATGTGCTTAGTGACCCGATGGCTGCCCGTGGTCACGAATCGGGCTTGCCTTTTGGAATCAGCTGTGCTAATGACCCCCCCGGGGGCCTCGGCAGACATTGTTATGTCACGGGGTAACCCCCTAGATACAAAAAAGAGCCAAAAGTGACAACAAAAGGTTACAAAAAGTAACATTAATGGTTTGTATCTCATGTATACTTAAGACGACCTAAGTCATTGATTTTATTGGGGTTCGGCGGGTACGTAGGGAGACAAAGGAATATCCTTTAATGTTGATAGGTAAATTAGTTAAAATAAAGCTTGACAAAGCTAAAGAAATATGTTATAATAATACTATAGTATAGATTAGTTTAGTTTAGTTTGTTGTTTTGTTACTAACTAAAGACTATAAACAAAGTATAAACCTAACGAGGTCTAAGGTATACTAAAGTATACTTAGGTAACCTAAGGAGAAGTTTTTTGTCTACAAATAAAAAAGACGGCGGCGACGCTATACCTACTAAAAAGCGTAGAGGTCGTCCACCCAAGTCTGAGGTTGTCTCACGCAAGCGGGGAACCGTTGGCACGAGGGGTCGCCCAAAGGGTGACGCAGCGATAATCAATGAATACAAGTCAAGGATGCTAACGTCCCCTAAGTCAGCGAGGGTGTTAGAGTCTATCTTTGATGCAGCGTTAGACGATGACCATAAGAATCAGGCAGCCGCTTGGAAGCTAGTAATGGATAGAGTCTTACCAGCCAGCTACTTTGAGAAGGATAAAGCTGGAGGAGCCAAGGGTGGAATCAACATCTCGATTACCGGAGTGGGCGGAGAGACTACTGTCATCTCCGAGAACACAGACCAAGAGCAAGATATTATTGACGGAGAGTTCACCGATGTATAACCCTAAGTACTTTGCCTTGAGTGAGTTCAACTGTCAAGAAACAAATCAAAATGAAATGTGTCCAGAGTTCCTAGAGCGTTTGGATGCTCTGCGTGAAGCCTGTGGTTTTCCCTTTGTGATTACTAGCGGCTTCCGTAGCCCTAATCACAGTAATGAAAGACATAAGGAGAAAGCAGGAACTCATGCCCAAGGTATTGCAGCGGACATCAGAGCTATTAGCGGAAAAGAAAAGTACAAGATTATTGAACAGGCAATCGCCCTTGGGTTTGCTGGCATTGGAGTGGCTGGTACATTTATCCATGTGGACGACAGGGCTAGTGGTGATTCTAACGTTACACCCGTAGTTTGGACATACTAAATGACTGACCTTAATATATCCCTACTACCGTGGCAACAGCAGGTGTGGGCGGACAATAAGCGCTTTCAGGTTGTCGCTGCGGGTCGTCGTACAGGTAAGTCTCGCTACGCTGCTTGGAAGTTAATTGTTAAAGGGTTGGAAGCAAAACGTGGTCAGATATTCTATGTTGCCCCTACACAAGGTCAGGCTAGAGACATTATGTGGCAGGCTTTGTTGGAGGTTGGTCATCCAGTTATTAGTTCCAGCCATGTAAACAACCTACAGATAAAGCTAGTCAACGGTATTACCATCGCCCTAAAGGGTGCTGACAGGCCGGAGACTATGCGTGGTGTCAGCCTCTACTACCTCGTAATGGATGAGTATGCCGACATGAAGCCGGAGGTCTGGGAACAAATCCTAAGACCTGCCTTGGCGGATTTAAAAGGTGAAGCCTTGTTTATTGGCACGCCTATGGGTCGTAACCACTTCTATGACCTGCACCAGTACGCTAGTATCTCCAACGATGAGGACTGGCAGGGTTACCACTTTACAAGCTACGATAACCCCCTGCTGGACAGCGCAGAGATTGAAGCAGCTAAGAAGTCGATGTCAGCCTTCTCCTTCCGACAGGAGTTCATGGCGTCCTTTGAGGCAGCGGGTGGTGAACTCTTTAAGGAGGAACACGTTAAGTTCTCCGAGGAAGAACCGGAGGACGGACAGTTTTATATTGCAGTTGACTTGGCAGGATTTGCGGATGTTGAAAAAGCAACAACTAAAACCAAACGACTTGACCAAACGTCAATTGCTGTGGTTAAGGCGAACACTGAAGGCTGGTGGGTTGCTAATATCATACATGGGCGCTGGGGCGTCGAAAAGACCGCCAGAAAAATCTTTGAGGCAGTCCGAGACTATCAACCAGCAGCCGTAGGGATTGAGAAGGGGGCATTGAAGAATGCTGTCTATCCCTACCTAAACGACTTAATGAAGAAAAACCAAAGGTTCTTCCGCGTAGAAGAGCTAACCCACGGCAACAAACGTAAGGTAGACCGTATCGTATGGGCGTTGCAGGGTAGATTTGAACACGGTAACCTTGTACTTAACAAAGGGGAGTGGAACACTGAGTTCCTAGATGAGCTATTTCAGTTCCCAAACAAGTTAGTACATGACGATTTAATTGACTCATTGGCTTATATAGACCAGTTAGCACAAATAGCCTATGCTGTTGACTTTGAGGAAGACGAATATGAATTTACTGACTACTATTCAGGATATTAAACTATGTTAGACAAAGAAAAGTTTCACTTAGAACGCTTAGAAGACTGGGTAGAATCAAAATGCACCGACTGGCGTGACCATTTCGAGGCTAACTATTCCCAAAAGTTTGATGAATACTACCGTTTGTGGCGTGGTCAGTGGTCTGCTGAAGACAAAACACGACAATCAGAGCGTTCCAAGATTATTTCCCCTGCCTTACAACAGGCTGTGGAGTCTTCCGTAGCGGAACTGGAGGAAGCTACCTTCGGTCGTGGAAAATGGTTTGATATTACGGACGATGCAGGTGACACAGAGAAGAGGGACATACAAGTCCTACGTACTGGCCTTGAATCAGACTTTAAACGTAACAAAATCCGTAAGAATGTAGCCGAGTGTCTTATCAATGCAGCCGTATTCGGCACAGGTATTGCTGAGATTGAACTTACTACCGAAAAGGAAATGAAACCAGCCACACAGCCTGTCATGGGCGGTGAATTGACTGCTGTTGGTGTCAATATTACAGACCGTACGTGCGTTAAGCTTAACCCTGTAATGCCTCAGAACTTCCTTATCGACCCCGTAGCCACTACTATAGAGAATGCCTTGGGTGTTGCTATTGATGAGTTCGTATCACGTCACGTTGTGGAGCAGTTACAGGAAGATGGTGTCTATCGTCAAGCAGACGTAGGTACAGCAGCTCCTGACTTTGACATTGAGCCTGACCACGAACTAACTACTACCTATGATGACGACAAAGTACGTCTTACTAAGTACTACGGCCTTGTGCCTCGCTACTTGCTGGACGAAGCTATGTCAGACCCAGATGCCGAGGAAGAAGCTGTAACGCTGTCCGAGGACGAAGAAGCGGAAGATAGCTACTACGTTGAGGCTATCGTTGTTATTGCTGATGGTGGTACTCTCCTGAAGGCTGAGAAGAACCCCTACATGATGGGTGACCGTCCTGTTATCGCATTCCCTTGGGATGTCGTTCCTAGCCGTTTCTGGGGTCGAGGAGTATGTGAGAAAGGCTACAACTCTCAGAAGGCGTTAGACGCAGAACTACGCGCTAGAATCGATGCTCTTGCTCTTACTGTACACCCTATGCTTGCCATGGATGCTTCCCGTATGCCCCGTGGTGCTAAACCTGAAGTAAGGCCGGGTAAAGTAATTCTAACTAACGGTAACCCTTCGGAAGTCCTACAGCCATTTAACTTTGGTCAGGTCAGCCAGATTACCTTTGCACAAGCAGGTGCCCTACAGCAGATGGTACAGACCGCTACAGGTGCTATTGACTCAGCTGGTATCGCAGGTAGTATCAACGGAGAAAGCACAGCTGCGGGCATATCCATGAGCCTAGGCGCTATCATTAAGCGTCACAAGCGTACCTTGATTAACTTCCAAGAGTCGTTTATTATTCCTCTGGTAACCAAGGCTGCTCATCGCTATATGCAGTTTGAGCCTGAGTTGTACCCAGTGGCTGACTATAAGTTTGACGTATCCAGCTCTCTAGGTATTATTGCCCGTGAGTACGAAGTCACACAGCTTGTACAGTTATTACAAACCATGTCTCCTGAGACCCCAATGTATCCTGAGCTGATTAAGTCCATTGTTGAGAACATGAACTTGTCCAACCGTGAAGAACTTATTGCCAAGCTTGACCAAGCCAATCAGCCTAACCCAGAAGCACAACAGGCTCAACAGGCTTCACAGCAAGCTCAGTTGCAGTTCCAAGCTTCACAGACTGCTGCCCTTAACGGACAGGCTCAAGAGTCTCAGGCACGCGCTGCTAAAGCTATGGCTGAAGCACAGGCTGTACCACAAGAGCTTGAGATTGACCGTATTAAGGCTGTAACAGCTAACCTAGACGCAGGGGATGCGGACGACAAAGAGTTTAAGAAGCGCCTTGAAATCTCTAAGCAGCTACTCAAGGAGCGTGAGGTAGCCGTTAAGGAAGGCAACGTAGAGCAGCCAGCACCACAGGCACAACCACAAGCACGACCACCAATGCAACCTAATATGGGACAATTGCCACAATGATTACAGAGCGACAGTTCAACGACGTACTTAAACAGATAAACGAAGCATTTAAGGATGTCAACAAAAAAGTAGACAAACTACAAGAACAAGTCAACACTAAGGAGGCTCCTAGTGCCAGCAAAAAAACCAGACCCAAGACTAGCTAGGGTAGGCGTAGCGGGGTACAATAAGCCGAAACGTACCCCCGGTCATCCTAAGAAGAGTCACGTAGTGGTTGCCAAGGAGGGTGACAAGGTTAAGACCATCCGCTTTGGAGAGCAGGGAGCTAAGACAGCAGGTAAGCCTAAAGCAGGTGAGTCTGAGGCTATGAAGAAGAAAAGAGCCAGCTTCAAAGCACGACATGGTAAGAACATAGCTAAAGGCAAAATGTCTGCGGCATATTGGGCTGATAAAGCTAAGTGGTAGTGTACTAATATGTATACAAAAGTGTCTTAAGTATACATTAGAGTGTACATTGTATAGTATATGAAACATAACAGGAGGAATTTATGCCCTCATATTCAATGAAGCCTAAAAGCAAAGCAAAGCCGAAATCAATGCCCAAGCCTAAGCGCGGACAACGTGCGGGTAAGAACAAGATGAAGGCACGTGATTACAAATAAGTAAAATAAAGCTTGACATTTGACTGTAAATATGTTATAATAGTACTATAGTATGCTTTAGTATACTTTAACTTGTACTTTAACTTATAACAAACTGTCCTTTAAGGAGAAACAGTTAATGAATGACACAGACAAAGAACTAGAAAAATACTACGAAGATATGCTTTCGATGTTTCGTACATCAGGTTGGAAGACTTTATCGGAAGACCTGCTTACTAACTCCAAAGGCATTAATTCAGTAGAAGGAACGAAAGATGAAAAAGACCTCTTCTTTAGGAAGGGACAACTTTATGTCATTGCTTCGTTGCTGAACTTAGAAGAGCAAGTCCGTGACGCATATGACAACCTAGGCATGGAAGACGATGCCGCTGTTTGATTTTAAATGTGAAGCTGGACATACTAATGAACGATTCGTTAGTAGCGACACTAAAGAAGTTGAGTGCAATGATTGTGGTCAACTAGCAGTAAAGCAGCTAAATTCTTTTGGAACTTGGACTGAAAAGCGGAATGGTATTGCGTCCGACAATTGGGTCAAGAAACGAGAGAGTCAGCTGAAACAAGAACGTAAGGCAAATTCATAGGTGTGTTGAACCCTTACATAATATAAACCTCCATAATACTAAAGGTACGGAGTTTAATAATGGCAACAATTTTACCAGACGAGCGTCCAGAAGACGACAAAGAAGAACTAGGCAACCTTGAGGAAATTACACAGGAAACTCAACAAGAGGTAACTCCTGCGGAAACCCAAGCAACCGAAACACAAGAAGATGACATCCCCGAGAAGTACAAAGGAAAGTCAACCGCTGAGATTGTAAGGATGCACCAAGAAGCTGAGAAGCTCCTAGGAAAGCAAAGCGGAGAAGTAGGGGAGTTACGTTCAGTCGTTGATAGTTACATTCAGACACAACTCGACAACACTACACCAACGCAAGAAACTGTAGACGAAGATATTGATTTCTTTTCCGACCCTGACAAGGCTGTCGAAAGAGCTATCGCTAATCACCCTTCAATTAAGAAGGCTGAGGCTGCCACACAGGAACAGGCACGAACTATTGCAATGACACAACTTCAGAAGCGTCATCCTGACATGACTGATATTGTTCAGAACCCAAAGTTTGTTGAATGGATTAAAGCCTCTAAGATTAGAACACAGCTCTTTGCTCAAGCAGACACGCAGTACGACTACGAAGCTGCCGACGAACTCTTCACTAACTGGAAGGAACGTCAAGGTGCCGTAGCTAAGACTGTAGCTGCTGAGCAGCAAACAAGGAAATCCGCTGTTAAAGCTGCCTCTACTGGTAGCACCAAAGGAAATGGAGAACAGCGAGCGAAGAAGATATATCGACGCTCAGACATTATTAAACTAATGCAGGACAATCCAGAACGGTATTTAGCTTTATCTGATGAAATCACTAGGGCTTATGCCGAGAAGAGAGTCCGCTAACTAAACTCTTTTATTATAAGGTATTAAATTATGACTGATTCAACATATCCCAACATGGGCGGTGCGGTAGACAACACTAGCGCTGCTACTTTTATCCCAGAAATTTGGAGTGACGAAGTTGTTGCTGCATACAAGTCTAACTTGGTTCTGGCTCCTCTGGTCAAGTCTTTGGGCATGACTGGTAAGAAAGGCGACGTTGTACATATCCCTAAGCCTGTTCGTGGCGATGCTCACGCTAAGGTTGAAGGCCAAGCTGTAACCATTCAGAATGCTTCTGAGGGTGAAGTACAGGTTGTTATCGACAAGCACTTCGAATACTCTCGTATGATTGAAGACATCACCGAGACTCAGGCTCTGGCTTCTCTCCGTCAGTTCTACACTGGCGACGCTGGTTATGCTCTGGCTAAGCAGGTTGATAGTGACCTGACTAACCTTGGTAAGTCTCTGGGTGACGGCGATGGTAGCGACTGGACTCACAGTGCTTCTTTCCAGATTGACCCTACTTCCGGTCTTCTTGAAGCATACAGCGCACAGGGTGCTGCTGAGTGTGGTGATTTTTCTGACCTAGCTTTCCGTGCTTTGATTCAGAAGATGGATGATGCAGACGTTCCTATGGACAACCGCTGCTTCGTAGTTCCACCTTCACTGCGTAACGCTATCATGGGCATTGACCGCTACAACTCTTCTGACTTCGTAGATGGTCGCGGTGTTCAGAACGGTCAGATTGGTACTCTGTACGGCATTGACGTATTTGTATCAACCAACGCTGCTACTCTTGAAAGTGGTGTTAAAGGCGCACAGCTTCTGCACAAGGACACTTTTGTTCTGGCAGAGCAGCAGGGCGTTCGTTCACAGACTCAGTACAAGCAGGAGTTCCTCGGAACCTTGTACACTGCTGACACTCTGTACGGCACTAAGGTCTTGCGTCCAGACGCCGGATTCGTACTTGCAGTAGATGCATAAGTAGTAACCAAGAGGGGCTTCCTGTAACAGGGGAGTCCCTTTTTCTACTTTCCCCTCCTCTCATACTTGAACAGGTTTCTTGATGTCTAATTATATTAAAACTACTAACTTTGCTGCTAAAGATTCTCTGCCGTCTGGTAACCCTGCTAAGATTGTTAAAGGGACGGAGATTAACACTGAGTTTGACAACATAGCTGTAGCTAGTGCTACTAAACTAAATTCCTCAGCCGTTTCGACTTTTGGTGGTACACTGATTGACGATGCGAACGCTTCTGCTGCACGTACTACCCTAGGCTTGGGCACTGCTGCCACTACAGCCTCTACGGACTACGCTACTGCTGCGCAGGGCACCACAGCCGATGCCGCACTACCTAGAACAGGTGGAGCGATGACAGGCGCAATAACAACCAACAGCACCTTCGATGGACGAGACGTAGCCACAGACGGCACAAAGCTCGACGGTATCGAAGCAGGTGCAGATGTAACCGACACCACTAACGTTGTAGCATCCCTATCGGCAGGCACAGGCATTAGCTTGTCCGCTGGTGGAGAGATTGCTAATACAGCTCCTGACCAGACTGTCGCATTGACAGGCGCTGGTGGTACTTCCATTTCAGGAACATATCCTAGCTTTACAATTACTAGCACTTCTTTTGCACTTCCCGTGGCTACTGACACAACTTTAGGCG
>Ga0213869_10003071_pt1 | contig 11248 bp, 10 predicted proteins | sample PICome_10_FD_160083 | JGI IMG/M metagenome (GOLD analysis project Ga0213869, IMG submission 160083) | Coastal seawater microbial communities near Pivers Island, North Carolina, United States - PICO132 | ecosystem: Environmental > Aquatic > Marine > Coastal | place: USA: North Carolina...
AACCCGACGATCGGACTTCCGGCCGACACCGATATCGTGATTGTTATTGACCTCGTCGGCGCTTACTGAGGCGCAAACGCTCATTGAGCGTTAAGCGACGTGGTCGCCGGCTTGGAACACTCGCTCGACCCGGGGATGAAGATCGCTGACGTCGAGTTCGGTGCCACTGACCATGGCGGCGTCGGCGAGCTTGCCGATTTCGAGCGTGTCAAGGTTGCTATCAACGTCCATTAGTTCAGCGGCGACCCGTGTCGATGATTCGAAGACTGCACTTGGCGACATCCCGAGTTCAGCCATTGCTCTGAGTTCGCGCAGGTTCTGGCCGTGTGGCGTGACGCCCGAATCGGTCCCCATTGCGATGTTGACGCCGGCGTCGATGGCCTTGCGGATCGACTGGCGATGAACGTCGACCACAGCACGGCACTTGTCGAGGATGACAGCGTGATGATCGATGCTGCGATCCGCTGCTTCGAGCAGGCCGAGCGGTGCGATAAGGGTGGGGACAAGATACGTGCCGGCATCGAGCATCATCTGAATCGCCTCGTCATCGAGATAGATCCCGTGCTCGATAGACCGAATTCCGGCTCGAATTGCGTTCTTGATCCCATCGGTCGCCTGAGCGTGAGCCATCACGAAACGACCTGCTGCCGTAGCCTCTGCAACAAGCACATCAAGTTCGTCCGCCAAGAAGTGCGCGTGCTGGGGATCGTCTCGCATCGAGATCACGCCGCCCGATGTGCATACTTTTATGACGTCAGCTCCCGCTCTGATTAATTCGCGGACCTTCTTACGCATCTCCTCGGGCCCGTCGACGATGTTGTGCGGCCGACCTGGATGCTCTCCATCATCCCCGGCATGTGTGCGCCGCACACCGCCCATCCATCACCATGGCCGCCGGTCTGGCTGAGCCTGGCATACCTGAGACTCAGGAGCGAGACGCTAACCAAACAGCTTCGGCCTCGCCGATCGTCGAATCCGGGCCAGCATCGACAAATGGCCAAAGCTCTGAGGCGATGCGACGATAATTGCCGGAGGCGTTTAGTTCGCCGAGCAAGGCGTACAGCCCGAGATTGATTCGCTGGATGAACACGAAAGCCCTTGGCACTGTGGCGTACTGGCTTATCGGGCTCTCACGGTCAAAGGTGTGGCGTACAATTGTGTTGGCGTACTCACGCGTCCATGTCATTTGCTCGTCGCGTGCCACAGTGTCGTAGAACAGCGAGAAGTATTCGCCAACTTCGTCGGTGTCGACAGGCGCATCGGCTTGCAACATGCCGGCCCGCTCGAGAATTTCGCGGAAGAGATGCGGGTTGTGCTTTACGGCAGCTGCTTCGACCATCGATGCAAAGGTGTCGAGTTCGTCGCTAGTGAAGTGCTTGACGAGACCGAAGTCGAGAAATGTGACCGTGCCATCGTCGTGGAAGATGTAGTTGCCGGGGTGTGGGTCGCCGTTAAACGCACCCATGCGATACAGGCTGCGGAAGACGAAACGGAAGATGACCTCACCGGCATGATCCCGTTCGACCTGGGGCCGTTTAAGCAAATCGGCCCAGCCGAACCCATCGACGAGCTGGGATGTGAGTACCCGTTTGGTGCAGTAGGCAGGAACAATCTCAGGAATGCGGATGTACGGATGCCCGGCGTAGTAATCGTAGAACTCGCGTTGGTTGCGGGCCTCGAGTTCGTAGTCGACCTCTTCAGCGAGGCGGATCTTGATCTCGTCGACCATTTCGGTCGGATCGAGTCCACCGAACCCTTGCTTGAGGATGACACCGAGCATGTCGGCGTTTTTTAAGTCAGAGGTGATCGCCCCGTCGACTCCTGGGTATTGCACCTTGACGGCCACGGCACGCTCAGATCCCGTCGTCGGATCGTTGATAATCGCCCGATGCACCTGCCCGATCGATGCAGCTGCAATTGGCTCCGGGTCGAACTCGACAAACAGGTCACGGACGGACCCGTCGAGTTCGGCCTCGATGGTGGCAACGGCGAGCTCAGTTGACATGGGGGGAGCATTTGACTGGAGCTGTGCCAGCGCCTGCCGGAGTGGTTCAGGGAGTCCGTCGTCGAGGTAGCTGGCCATTTGGCCAAGCTTCATCAAGGCACCCTTCATTTGGCCGAGTTCGTCAGCAACCTGTTGGGCGGTTTTAATTTCGCGTGCTCGATCGAGTTCATTGCGGCGCTTCGTAGATGCGAACGTTTTGCGCGCAGCGGTGGTCGCGTAGGTGCCACCGACCTTGACTCCCATGCGTGCGAGCCGCGCGTTGCGGCCCTTCCACGATGTCTTCATAGCGGTCCGATTAAAGCGCCGCGAGACAACGATGGTCGCTGCGAGCGCTCCCATTATCCCGAGCCATGTCAGCTTCTTCACGACGAGACCCTCCGGCGGACGACTGAATCGAGGGCGCGGAGGAGTGCTGGCACGAACTGGTCGGCGTGAGCTACGGCTGCGTCATGATCGCCGTCGACGCGAAACGCCTCAGCTTGCGAGATCATTTCGAACAGCTTCACTTGTCTGGTGAGTGGGATCACGCGGTCGGTCATGGTGATCAGCACCGACGTTGGGACGTCGACGTCACCGATCCAGTCAGCGCTTGAGAACCGCCCGATGGCCTTTCCGGCCTCGAGCACCATCCTCCAGTCGTGGCTTGCCGCTTCTTCGATTGCCCAGGGCGCCCACTGCTCGCTCTTGCGTTGTAAGTAGACCTGCTCGGTGAGCCACTCTCGGGCCTGCTCGGGGGTGTAGCGAGCTACCGTGGCAAGCCCGGCGAGGCCTAGGAACGATAATCGCTCAGGGCGACGATTCGAGAAGAACGGTGCGGTTGCGCACAGCACGAGTCCGTCGACACGGTCCGGGTGGCGCCGCCAGAGCAACTGTGCAATTGGTCCGCCCATCGAATATCCGACCGGAATGAATGAATCGATGCCCAGAGCGGAGGCGATATCGGCAGCATCGTCGGCACAGTCTTCGAGCCGAAACGCTTTCTTCGTCCGGAGACCAGCGGCGTGGCCTCGATGGTCGAAAGCCACGACCCGATACTGCTCGCCGAGCGCCCGGTAAGAGCAGTACCAGTTTAAGTCGGCCGATGCTGTCCAACCGTGGAGAAGAATGATGGTCGGAGCGCCCGGTATGCCACCGAATTCGCGAACCAAAATGTCGCCCCGGCCCTCGAGGTGGACGAACTTTCCTTCGGGAACAGCAGGCTTCTGGATGGGCGACGCAGCAATAGGCTCAGTCAACGGAGGACGCTCAGACCGGCTCGACGCTCAGCACTTTGATAGTGAGCGCTCCGTTGGGAGCGTCATAAGTAATCGACTGCCCTGGAGTTGAGCCTTCAAGTGCTGCCCCCAGCGGCGAGGTGGCGCTAATGACGTCAGCGCCGTCGATTTCTTCTTCCATGTTACCGATCATGTAGCGCTCGGCCATGTCGTCTGAGTCGCCCTCGTAGACAATGACGTATAGCTGGTTTTCGACAATCTCTGGCTCATCGATCAGATACTCCAGCTGACGGATGCGTCCTTCCATGTGGCCCTGTTCGTCCTTCGCTGCGTGGTAGCCGGCGTTCTCCTTGAGATCGCCCTCTTCGCGTGCCCGTTCGATCTTGTCTGCAACCTCAATGCGCCCACGGGTCGTGAGGTCGTGAAACTCTGCCTGAAGACGTTCGAATGCGGACTTCGACAACTTCGCTCCTGCCATTTACCAAACGATACAAGTAACAAATCCGGACAGACCGTTTTCGTGACTCGGTTCATCCGCAGTGCAGTTGAGTAGCCTCGCTCGTCGTATGACGCACAACATTGCAGTGATAGGAGGCGACGGCATCGGCCCGGACGTCACCGCAGAGGCCATAAAGGTCGTCCGGGCGGCCGGAGTCGACATCGCCACAAAGGAGTTCCATCTCGGTGGTGCCCGTTATCTGGAGGACGGAGAGATCTTGAGCGACGCAACGCTCGACGAGTTGCGGCCCTTCGACTGCATCCTTCTCGGCGCCGTCGGTCATCCCGACGTCAAGCCTGGGGTCATTGAGCGCGGACTGTTGTTGAAGATGCGCTTTGACCTTGACCTCTATATCAATCAGCGACCGTTCCTCGGCACGGCACCGGGAAGCGACACGGAACACAACTTCGTCGTCGTTCGCGAGAACACCGAGGGCCCATACGTCGGTGAAGGTGGAGCGATGCGCATCGGAACGCCGTACGAAGTTGCCACCCAAGGATCAGTAAATACTCGGATGGGTGTCGAGCGATGCATTCGCTACGCCTTTGACCTGGCTGCAAGCCGGGAACGTCAGCACCTCACCTTGGTGCACAAGACCAACGTGTTGTCGTTTGCTGGGACTCTGTGGGAGCGCACCTTCAACGAGGTCGCTGCCGAGTACCCGCAAGTCGGCACGGCATACAACCATGTCGACGCTGCGTGCATTTACTTCGTGCAGGATCCGCATCGCTACGACGTGATTGTGACCGACAACCTGTTCGGCGACATCCTCACAGACCTCGGTGGCGCTGTATCGGGCGGCATTGGCCTGGCCTCGTCAGCCAACCTCAACCCGACCCGCACCGGCCCGTCGATGTTCGAACCGGTGCACGGTTCGGCCCCCGACATCACTGGCCAGAACAAGGCCAACCCCACAGCAGCGATCTTGTCTGCGGCTCTCATGCTTGACTTCCTGGATGAAGGTAGTGCTGCGGATCGGATTCGTGCAGCATGTGCTGATCCGGTTACTGGCAGCACCACCGACGTAGGTGACGTCATCGCCGAGCGCGTGGGACACTGACGCCATGCCCATTACTCCCACGCCAAAGATCTGGATGAATGGCGAACTTGTCGACTGGGATCAGGCCCAGGTTCACGTGCTCACCCACACGCTGCACTACGGCACCGGAGTTTTCGAAGGCATTCGGGCCTACGAAACGGCTGACGGTCCGGCGATTTTTCGTCTGACCGAGCACATCGAGCGGCTCTTCTCGTCGGCCAAGATCCTCGGCTTCGAGATCCCGTATACATTGGAAGAGCTCATTCAGGCGACCAAAGATACGGTTGCTTCGACGGGCCTGGCATCGTGCTACGTTCGCCCACTTGCGTATTTCGGCTACGGCGAAATGGGACTCAACACACTGCCCTGCTCGACCGAGGTCGCCATCGCCTGTTGGCCGTGGGGAGCGTTGCTTGGCGATGATGCTGTCCAGAAGGGGGTGCGGATGAAGGTCTCATCGTGGACGCGTCACGATCACAACACGATGCCCCCAGCGGCGAAGACAGTCGGCAATTACGTCAACTCTTCACTTGCCAAGGTGGAAGCGCTGAAGGCTGGTTATGACGAAGCGATCATGCTCGCTCCCAATGGACTCGTAGCCGAGTGCACGGGGGAGAACATCTTTGTCGCACGACAGGGCAAGCTGCTGACCCCGCCGTTGTCGGCAGGTGCACTCGAGGGGATCACGCAGAACACGGTCACGTCGCTCGCTGAGGATCTTGGCTTCGAAGTGTGTGTCGACAACATTGCTCGCAGTGATCTGTACATCGCTGAGGAGGCTTTTGTCTGTGGTACTGCCGCTGAAGTCAGCTCTATTAACTCGGTCGATGAACGAGATATCCCTTGCCCAGGTCCGATGACGCTTGCCCTGTCCGAGGCGTATTTGGCCACCGTGCGCGGCGAGAACTCCAAGTACAAGTCCTGGAACGAACTCGCCGTCTGATCCGCACTCTTCCCGTTTGTGCAGAGCGAAGGCGTCGCTGGTGACACACTCTGGGTCTGCGAACGGAGCGATGAAGTCAGACAGCGAGAGCCTGGTGGATCTTGATTACTGACTGAAGGCTGTCACGGGCCAGGTCGAGTGTCGGGCCAGGAAAAAGGCTGACGTCGTCGGCGCCGGCGTCGGTGAGCGCCTCGATGTGGGTCACGACATCGTCGAGCGTGCCGATGGCGCCGATATCGACCCACCATTCGTCGGGAAAATCGACGATGGCTTCGGAGCCGTCCGCTGTGAAACGTTCGAGCATCTCGTCATAGTGCGGGTGCGCCTGAATGCCTGCCTCTGGTTGGCTGAGTAGCTTGGCGACGAATGGACTCATCGCGAGATGAGCCAACTTGCGGTTGGGGATGAGGCACAGCGCGCTGAACACCGAGGTGCGGAAACCGTCGGGTGATCCGGCCCGCTCGATTGACTGTCGCACGTAGGCGGGGCTCGAGCCTTCCGCCAGCACGACGCCGTCGGCTATTTGGCCGGCGAGTGCCAGCGACTTTGGACCGCGAACGCCGGCCAGTACCGGCGGTATTTGAGTCGGTGCTGGAACGAGCGTCACGTCGTGCATCGTCACTTCACTGCCGTCAAAGGTGACGGTTTCGCCTCGGAGTAATCGCCGGACAGTGGTGATCACCTCATTAAGCGTCGTCAGAGGTGATGGTGTGCGGGCACCCATCTGCTCCATCCAGTCCTGCACGCCGTGCCCGATGCCGGCAAGCAATCGCCCTGGTGCGAGTTCAGCTAACGTCGCGATTTCCATCGCGGTGACGGCGGCATTGCGCGCCACCGCAGGCAGAATGCCAAGACCGACCTGGAGTTGGTCTGTGCGAGCGAGCGCTGTTGCGGCGAGCGAGATACCGGCTGTGAAAAAGCAGTCTTCGATCACCCACAGTTGTTCGACGCCGCTCGCTTCGAGTCCCTCGGCGAACTCAACGACGGCAGCCGGCGGCAACGAACGATCGAAACACATCCCAAGACTTGGTGTTCCTAAAGTCATCGCCGCACCGTAGCCGCCCTCGACTTCACCGAAACTTGTTCGGTCCGCGTCGTCCAACGGGAATTTCCTACACGTTTCGGATCTGCGCTCAAATAACTTGAAAAAGAAGAATGCCCCGTCGGGCGCAGCCAGACCGAGGTCGGCGCTCCCTTCGGGGCACTCAAGGCGGACAGATCCACCACTGATCGATCGACGGGAATTAACCTGCGTCTCGATCAGTTCACATCGCCCGTTGCGTTCACTTCAACCAGTCGAAACTGGCCGTTGTGGCGCAGCGGGCGATGCCGCTTTTCGGGACACGTTGCCGGCAAGCCGACCCCGCCCCCGAGTTGTCACCGTTTCACGCTGACCCGGTTTCCCGTGCCATCAAAAGCTGGTGCCAATCAGAACCGACCTCTCGGAGGCCAGTTGGGGTGGCCCCAGATCCATCGGCTCTGCACCACTGCCCCGTCTCCGAACACCGACCCGGAGGCCGACGATCGGTTCGGTTGCCTCGCCGAATCGTTCGGTTTCCCGAACGCCCCTGCAGATCCCCGTGGCCGCTCGTTCCCCGAGGGGACCGCTCGACTCGATCGGATCTCACACCTTGACCGGTTGCCCGGACTCGGTGCCGACTCCCCGTTGTTCGCGTTTCGCCCGAAGGCGCAGTACGAACCCGGTTTGAGGTGGCCGTGAACTCTGTCCGTCCCGAACCCGCTGTGTCACACAAGCGATGGGGGCTGAGTCGAAACCCCGTCCTCACCGCTCCGGTGGCTTGCGCTGTTCGGAACAAACATCAGTAAAGACGTAACGCAATCACGGGTCAAGGGGTTTTCCGAAAGACACAGGGTTATCCCCGAACCTTTTTTGTTACCCCCAGTTTCTGCTGTGTTGCGCACCGTTCGTGCACACCCATGTCCACATGTTGCAGGCATGTCATTCAGCAAGCTGTCGCGAAGAGCGCTGTAGGGAGATTGAATCGTTCCTATGGATGTACGCGCAGGACGATTGGTCGAAGTGTTCGACACCACTTTGCGCGATGGCTTGCAGGTCGAGGGAGTATCGGCCACTGTCGACGACAAGCTGGCGATCGCTGAACAACTTGACCTTCTCGGCGTGCACTACATCGAAGGCGGGTGGCCCGGCGCAAACCCGAAGGACATCGAGTTCTTCGCTCGAGCGGAGTCCGAACTCAGGCTCGACAGCTCGACTCTTGTGGCCTTCGGTTCCACTCGTCGACCTCGCGGTAAATCTGATGACGACGCAACCTTGCGCAACCTGATTGAGGCCAACACAGCTGCGGTGTGCATAGTGGCCAAGAGCTCGGAGTACCAGGTGATCGAGGCAATGAAGACGACACTCGATGAAGGGGTGGCGATGATTGCTGACTCGGTTCGCTTTCTGCACGGGCAAGGTCGGCTCGTGCTGGTCGACCTGGAGCACTTCTTCGACGGCTATGCGAGCAATCCCGAGTTTTCTCTTCGCGCCATCGAAGCGGCAGTAATCAACGGGGCGACGCACCTAGTGCTCTGCGATACCAATGGTGGGACGTTGCCACATGAGATCGAAGCCGTCGTTGCCGACGTCAAGGCCCACGTCGGCAACGACGCCATCATCGGCATTCATTGCCACGATGACACTGGGTGCGCCGTAGCTAACTCGATGGCCGCAGTGCGCGCTGGTGCTGGCCACGTGCAAGGCACGCTCAACGGATTGGGGGAGCGGACCGGGAACACCAACCTCACCACCGTCATCCCAAATTTACAGCTGAAGCAAGGCTTCACCTGCCTGCCGGAAGGCCGGCTCGAGCGCCTGACCACGGTGAGTCATCGCGTCGCCGAGACGCTCAACCGTGCGGTCGATCCGCAGGCGCCGTATGTCGGTTCGTCCGCATTTGCGCACAAGGCGGGACTGCACGTCTCGGCTATTGCTCGAGCCAAGGACGCATACGAACACATCGACCCGGCCGCCGTTGGTAATGGCACGCGATTCGTCGTGTCGGAGATGGCGGGGCGAGCCACGATTCAGATGAAGGCGGATGAACTCGGCCTGGTTATCGACGGTGCCCAGATCAATGACGTGATCGACCAACTCAAGCGTCTCGAGCACGAGGGCTACCACTTCGAAGCAGCGGACGCCTCGCTTGAACTGCTGATGCGACGAGCAACCGGCCAGGTCCCTGAGTTCTTCGAGGTCGAGTCGATGCGGGTGATCACTGATGAGTTGGCCGACGGGTCGTTCAGTACCGAAGCAACCGTCAAGCTGTGGATCGGCGGAGGTCCAAATGACGAAAGCGCCGAACGACATGTCTCGATTGCCGAGGGCAACGGTCCAGTTAACGCCATCGACACAGCTTTCCGAATGGCGGCTGGGCAGTCGTTGCCGCAGCTCGCCGAGATCCACCTCATCGACTACAAGGTGCGGATTCTTGACGGTGGATTAGCCTCAGGTGCCACGACGCGAGTACTTCTGTCGGCAACGAACGGTGTGCGTGACTGGACCACTATCGGAGTGAGTCCGAACATCATCGAGGCATCGTGGCGTGCGCTCGAGGACAGCATCGTCTATGGATTACTCCACAGCTTCTGACTTGCTGGCGCGACCGAAGAAGTCGCAGCGGTGTTGAACGTCGCACCGAAGCGACTGCTTATCCTGTAGAAAGAAGGCAATGGCAGCACCGAAGTTCAGCCCCGTGGCACCGACATCTCGAGCCCGCGCCTACCGATCGCCCGATCATGTGCCTGACAACTGGATGCCCGATCGTCCAGCAGAGATCTCTGGCTTTCAACCTCAAGGCGAGCGTCGCGGCAATCCGGGCCCGGACCAAGGATTCGCGCTGCGTATAGCCCGACAACTTGCACCGTCATTAAGGATGCAGAAAGGCGAGCATGTTGAGGACGCCATCCGTGGTTGTCTTGGCGTTGCTCTTCGCCGTGCATCGCTGTTCTCGCGTGCACCGGTTGTCCACGACCTGAACATGGCGTTCACGATGTGGGGCTTTCTTGACGAGACGCCGCCCACTGACTTGATCGAGTTCCGCCAACCCTTGTTCGAGGGACTACGCCATGTTGGCCATCACTACGCCGAGGCGCGCTTCGTCGCAGACATAGTGCCTGAAGCAACGCTTCGGCTCGCACCGGCTGAGATCGATGCGAGCCGGTGGCGCGATCTCCTCGGCGTCTGATCCCTCGGTCTCATCGGAGCGCAGCGTTCAGGGTGGCGATGGCCTGTTACCGCTAACGACGCCCTGTGTTGGGGAGGTGTTCGCAATTGTTCGCTCAGGCCGTTGCTCCGATGCGACCTCGACGAATACGGTCAAGACGTGCCTGAGACCTTTGACCCGTCGACCCACCCGCATCGTCGTCGCAACGCGCTCACAGGAGATTGGGTCGTGGTGTCGCCACAGCGGACAAAGCGGCCATGGCAGGGTCAAACCGACGAACCCGCAATTACTCGTCTACCTGACTACGACCCGGATTGTTACCTCTGCCCCGGCAACGAGCGAGCCAGTGGCGGAAAAAACCCTGACTACACATCGACCTTCGTCTTTGAGAACGACTTCGCGGCGCTGCTCCCGGATGTGCCGACGCCTCCTGCCGAAGCGGTCGCCGGGGCAAGTAGCTCGCTGTATCAGTCGGGAACCGGTGACGGCGAGTGTCGAGTCATCTGCTTTTCGCCGAAACACGGGCGGACACTCGCAACCATGGATCTCGACGAAATTGGGGTAGTAGTTGACCTCTGGAAGGAACAACACGCTGAGCTGCTTGAGCGGTTCGAGTATGTGCAGCTATTCGAGACGCGCGGCGCCATCTCCGGGGCGTCGAACCCGCACCCGCACGGTCAGATCTGGTCGTCGAACTTCCTTCCAAACGAAATCGTTATCGAGCTTGAACACCAGCGGGCCTATCACGCCGAGTATGGACAACATCTGTTGCTCGACTACGTCGAAAATGAATTAGCCACCGGCGATCGGGTCATCATGTCCAACGACCACTGGGTCGTCACGGTGCCGTACTGGGCGTACTGGCCCTACGAGACGATCGTGCTGCCGCGACGCAGAGTCGCTTCGCTGCTCGACCTCACCGTCGACGAGAGCGAGGCGTTAGCCGAAGCGCTAAAGGTCATGCTGAGCGGCTTCGATCGGCTTTTCAACACGCCGTTCCCGTACTGCTCGGGCTGGCACACTGCGCCACGGAGTCAGGACGCCCACTGGCAGCTTCACGCTCACTACTACCCACCGTTACTGAAGTCAGCAGACGTGGCCAAGATTCCCGCGAGCTATGAGTTGTTGGCGAACCTGCAGCGCGACCTGACTCCTGAGGCAGCGGCGGCCAATCTTCGTCACGTGCTGTAGCGCCGGCGGGTTGAGCTCAGCAGGTCGGCGTAGGTCGCACCTGTGTGAGTGCAGCAAGAAAGCGGTTGTTCCAGTCCCGGCTCGCAATAGTCACACGAACTCCGACGCCAGCAAACGCCCGAGTGACGACGCCTCGCCGCTCCAGATCGCTACCCAGTGCGGTTGCGTCG
>Ga0213869_10003075_pt1 | contig 11246 bp, 9 predicted proteins | sample PICome_10_FD_160083 | JGI IMG/M metagenome (GOLD analysis project Ga0213869, IMG submission 160083) | Coastal seawater microbial communities near Pivers Island, North Carolina, United States - PICO132 | ecosystem: Environmental > Aquatic > Marine > Coastal | place: USA: North Carolina...
CAAGCCGTCTCAGCAGGTAAAAAGCATCACAGCCAAGCGGATGATCTCTGGGCTCGTTTTAAAGTACCTGAATGGAGCGCGTTTTGTCATACGGCGAGGCTACGAAACCGCCCGCCCCGTCTCAAGCTCGTTTTGTCTGACAGTGCCGCTCAAATCCTTTCAAGATTCCAGTCCGCCCGCAGGCCGGATTGATCAACGTAGGGCCCCGCATCTGAACCAGCAAAGAGGCCGTCTTTTGTTACGAGGATAGACTGCCATCCGGCGGAGGCGGCACCCAAAATATCAGTATGAAGTGAATCCCCGCACATCGCTATCCTGTTAAGCTCAACGTTTGGCAAACTCGCTTCGACCATTTTGTAGACATGAAAGAACGGTTTGCCGAAAAATTCGACATTGGCCAAGGTCATGTCCGCGATACGATGTCCAAAGTATCCTGGCTCCAGCGAAAAACCGTCACCCCGCGGAGCGACCAGATCAGCGTTTGCAATACGTATCTCTCGTGGCTTACGGATCAATGCTTGTTCGAGAAGTTCCTGGCGTTCATCGGTCCAGTCTGCAGTTGATAGAAACAGAAACTTATCAACTGCGTCGTATGCCGCCAGATCGTCCCCCAACACAGTGGTCTTCTGCGTGATGTCAGAAAGCGCATCACCCCGCGCAGCGATCACACCCCAGTGGCACCGATCCAAATCAATAAGCGCAGATTCTCGGCTGGTGATGATTTCATCGTCTTGTAAGTCAAAACCGAGTCTTTTGAATTTCTCGATGACGCTGCCCCGATCATAGCTGGCGGCATTCGAAAGAACCCTGATCGCAAATCCCAATTCACGCAATTGTTTTAGTCGCTCAACCGCCCCGGGGATTGCGGTTTCTCCGACATTGAGAACACCAAAGGCGTCGAACACAAACGCATCGATCTGGTCCGTGATGTCCAGCAACGACCCTATCTGTTTGCTCTGTGGAAAGCTATTGGCGACCGGCAGTCGATGACGCACGGCCTCATATCTGTCAAAAGCAGATTTGGTGTTCAGAAGGTCTGATTTCATTTTCGCCTCATTTCATTATTTTGGCTCGAATGGCCTGCGCAGTTTGCGATTTTCCAGGAGTTAAAAGATTCTGCTTGCTCCTGCTGAAAACACCCGGAAGCCTTCAAACTCCGCAACATTTAACGGACAGTACATCTCAAGACTCTATTTTTAAACGATAATTAATATTAAGTTTAATTTTTCTTGCATGATGCACGGTTGATTGCTAGCTTTTGGAAACGTTTCCAATAATTCCAATATCTGAGGTGGAAGTTTGCGTCAACCGGTCACAATCAAAGACGTAGCATTGCACGCAGGCTGCGGCGTGGCGACAGTGAGTCGGGTTTTGAACAATACCGGCTCTGCCAGCGCAGTAATGCGCGGGCGTGTTTTGGCAGCAACTAAAGCGCTTGGATTTGAATTTAGCGAAGTCGGTCGATCGTTACAAAGCAACACCACCCGCACAATAGGGATTGTCATCCCGTCCATTGCGAACCCTGTATTTGCAGACGCCGTACAGGGTGCACAGGAAGTATTTCAATCAGTCGGTTATCAAACCCTGCTTGTGTGCACAAATTATGATAGCGAATTTGAAACCCAAGCTATTCGAATGTTAATGGCCAAACAGGTCGACGGATTTGTTCTGACAGTCAGTGACGCGCATTCCAGCGAAGGTTTGACTTCAATTAAGGGCCGCGGAATACCCCACTGCCTGCTTTTCAACATGGCACCTGACAAAGAGCAAAGCTGGTCGGTTGATGATTGCTCAGCGGCATCGAGGGTTTCGGACTCTTTTGCTGAACATGGCCACACACATGTTGGATTTCTGGCGCTCAAATTTAAAAGCTCTGATCGTGCGCGACAACGGCATCAAGGATTTATTGATGGATGTGCCCGAAATGGCATGAAACTGCCCGCGTTGCTGGAAATTGAAGAAGATAGTCATGGACTGATCGACTTACTCAAAGAATTCTTACAAGAAAACCCGACGCTCACCGGTATATTCGCCTCCAACGACTTTCTCGCACTTGCCACGATCCGTAGCGCGCGGGCACTGGGATTGCGGGTTCCTCAGGACCTGTCGATTGTAGGTTTTGACGGCATCGAAGTGGGCACCATGGTAGAGCCTAGTCTGGCGACGATTGCGACCGATCCAAAAATGATGGGCAACGGGGCGGCCAGAACGGTCTTGTCAGTCATCAACGGTACCCCCGCACCTGAACTACCTGACCCAAAAACAACATTCAGTTTCCGCGCCGGAGGCAGCCTTACGTCTGCGGTAGCAGAAAGAACTGACGACGGAAAGGTTGCTGACTTCCCGCCGTCAAACGACCCGACCCACAAGAAAGCAAAAATCCAACAGGAGAGATCAAGATGAAATATAAACTTGCTGCAGCCTTAATGACAATGACATTTGCCACACCAGCATTTGCGGAAGATGCCGTGTGTTATAACTGCCCACCACAATGGGCTGATTGGGCATCCATGCTGGAAGCGATTGATAAAGAGATCGACATCCAGATGCCCCATGACAACAAGAACTCGGGCCAGACCCTGAGCCAGTTGCTGGCCGAAAAGAACAATCCCATTGCAGACGTCGCGTACTATGGTGTGACGACAGGTATTAAATCAGGAAACGAAGGCGTTGCGACGGCGTATAAGCCTGCCAAGTTTGACGAAATTCCTGATGGCCTGAAAGACCCTGACGGTAAATGGTTTGCAGTCCACTATGGATCGCTCGGCTTTTTCGTAAATGTCGACGCGCTTGGTGGTACAGAAGTACCCCAGTGTTTCGCTGATCTGAAAAAGCCTGAATATCGTGGCATGGTTGGTTACCTTGATCCATCATCCGCCTTTGTTGGCTATGCTGGAGCAGTCGCGGTAAACATGGCCTTTGGCGGCGACTTGGATAACTTCGATCCAGCAATCAAATACTTCAATGAGCTTGCTGAGAACTCTCCCATCGTTCCAAAGCAGACGTCTTATGCGCGTGTTGTTTCAGGCGAGATCCCGATTCTTTTCGATTACGACTTCAACGCCTATCGCGGTAAGTACGAAGAAGACGGAAACTTTGAATTTGTGCTTCCTTGCGAAGGCTCGGTTCGGGTTCCTTATGTTATGAGCCTTGTCAACAACGGCCCAAATCCAGAGCTGGGCAAACGCGTTTTGGACTTCATCCTGTCGGACAAAGGTCAGGCGATCTGGACAAACGCCTATCTTCAGCCAGCGCGCCCTGTTGAACTGCCTGCTGATGTTGCGGCAAAATTCCTGCCAGCAAGCGACTATGAGCGCGCTGTTGCAGTGGATTATGCCAAAATGGAAAAGGCTCAGGCTGGTTTCGGCGAACGTTACTTGTCCGAAGTTAATTAACCCTTCCCTCAACACGAAGGGGTCGCGCCCTCCCTGTGCGACCCCCAAGGATACCTTATGACAAACCGAACTTTTGTAATGGCGTGCCTCACGCCACTGTTCATCTTTTCTCTTTTGTTTCTGGCACTACCGCTGGTGCGGTTATTCCTAGCCTCCGGTGAAGGTGAAGCAGGATGGGCCGTCTACCTCGATATTGTGCGCAAACCGCGTTACTTAAACACGCTTGTTCTGACCGTGCTTGTGTCACTGGCCACAACCTTTGCAGCCTTGGCTGTGTCGACCACCGCTGGCATGTTCCTTGTACGCAACCAATTTCGCGGACGAGGCAGCGTTCTCGCCGTTCTAACCTTGCCACTGGCCTTCCCCGGCGTGGTCATCGGTTTTCTGATCATCCTTTTAGGAGGCCGCCAAGGCTTGGTGAACCAGTTAACCCCGAGCCATGTCGTGTTTGCTTACTCCGCAATCGGTTTGTTTCTAGGCTATCTCTACTTTTCGATCCCGCGTGTCTTGCTGACAGTCATGGCGGCTGCAGAAAAGCTTGATCCTGCCCTTGAGGAAGCTGCCCGCACGATGGGGGCCTCACCTTACCGCGTTGTGATGGATGTCATCATCCCGGGGCTTATGCCGTCGCTGGTTGCTTCGGGTGCGATTGCCTTCGCCACTGCGATGGGCGCGTTTGGCACCGCCTTCACGTTGGCCACAAACATCGATGTTATTCCGATGGTTATTTATACAGAATTCACACTATCCGCCAATATTGCCATGGCCTCTGCCCTGTCGATTGTTCTGGGTATTATCACATGGATTTTGCTGCTGATTGCGCGGTCCTTGTCTGGTTCAACTGTTGCTGGGGGAGGCTAACATGTTAAAATCCAAAATAAAAATGTTGCAACTTGCAGTCACACTGCTTGCCTGTGCTTTCCTTTTTGTGCCGATTGTATTGTCGATCATGGCCGGGCTGACGGTGAACTATTTCAAAGGCATTTCTTCGGGGTTAACCCTGAAATGGGTTTTCCAAGTCTGGGAGCTTTATGCAGATAGCATCTTTCTTTCTATGTGGCTGGCTGTTGCTTGCTTGTTCTGCACTTTGATCATCGGAATACCGGCAGCTTACGGCTTGGCCCGCCATCCTGGCTGGCTGTCCCGTCTGTTGGAAGAGTTCATTTCCCTACCGCTTGCTATACCGGGATTGGCGCTCGCCTTGGCATTGCTTCAACTTTATGGCTCGATGAAAGGCTTTCGTGCGTCTTGGACGTTCATTTTGGTGGGGCATGTGCTTTATACGCTGCCGTTTATGGTGCGGTCCATTCTAGCGGTTCTGGCCTCGATGGACCTCAAGACGCTTGAAGAAGGTGCGGCTTCGCTTGGTGCGTCGCCATGGCAACGGTTCCGCGACATTGTCGTTCCCAACGCCATGCCTGGCATCCTTGCTGGCGCGCTGACGGTAGTTACGCTTTCCATCGGTGAATTTAACCTCACTTGGATGCTGCACACCCCGTATCTCAAGACGTTGCCAGTCGGCCTTGCCGACAGCTATGCGTCCATGCGGCTTGAGATTGCCTCGGCCTACACCCTCGTCTTTTTCATACTGATCGTACCGCTTTTGATGGCCATGCAATGGGCCTCAGCGCGCGCACAAAGGATAACACAATGACCCTGCGTCTAACCCACACCGCCAAGACCTATCCTGATGGAACGAAGGCCCTTCTGCCCACTGAACTCTCCGTCGGAAAAGGCGAAATTGTCTCGCTTCTGGGGCCATCAGGCTGCGGAAAAACCACGTTGTTGCGCATTATCGCGGGACTTGAGACACCCGATGCTGGAAGCGATATTTGGTTTGACGATGACAATGTGACAGCGCTGCCGGTTGAACAGCGCCAAGTTGGGATGGTGTTTCAGTCCTACGCCTTGTTCCCGAACATGTCCGTGCGCGCCAACATTGGTTATGGGCTGAAAATGCAGAAACTGCCGAAACCCGAAATCGACGCTCGCGTCACCGAAGTCCTGGAGATGTGCCAGCTTGAAGCCTTTGCCAGTCGCGCCATCACAGCACTGTCGGGTGGCCAAAGACAGCGCGTCGCCCTTGCACGTGCGATTGCTCCGCGCCCGAGGTTGCTTTTGTTGGATGAGCCACTTTCGGCGCTGGACGCGTCTTTGCGCGAAACCCTGCGTGACGAGTTGGCCGTCCTGTTGCGCGAATTCGACATCACGGCGATTTTTGTGACCCATGACCAAGACGAAGCGATGGCAATCGCGGATCGGGTCGCTGTCATGTCGCATGGTCGTGTGGTGCAAAGCGGCACGCCGGAAGATTTATATCGCAATCCGACCTCGCCGTTTGTTGCGGGATTTGTTGGCAACGCGATGGCCCTTCAGGGCAAGGCTGACGGCACAACGCTTGATCTGAAGGGGGGCTCGCTGACACTTCCTAAAGATGGCACGGGACAGACAGTTTTTGTACGCGCTGAAGATGTGCGGATTGTTGAAGACGGCTCCCTTCGCGGCAAAGTGGAAACCGTGACGTTCCTCGGGACGCACTACCGCATCGGCATTTCTGGCATCGCATCTGACACCATAGCGTCAATCCACGCGGGACAGAACGCGCCCAAAGTCGGCGAAATGATCAGCGTATCAATCAAGCCCGAAACCTTGATGCTGTTGCCCCAAGAAGCAGGCACTGCATGACACGGATCATCCAGATTTCGGACCCACACATCGTCCCGCACGGTCAACTGGCGTATGGCCAAGTCGATACTGCGAAGGCACTTGCCGATTGTGTTGAAACGATCAAACGCAGTCTGCCTGAAATTGGTCCTGTCGATATGGTTATCGTCGCGGGCGATCTGACTGACTTTGGCACTGAGGAAGAATATCAGCGGTTTCGCTCGTTAATGGAACCACTTGATCTGCCATATCGCGCGGTTCCTGGCAATCATGACGATGTGACTGCGATGCGTGCGTGCTTTTCGGATCAATCATGGATGCCAACTGAAGGCCCGATCAATTGGGCGTCGGACTTTGACGACCTTGTAGTAATTGGCTTGGACAGTAGTGTGCCAGAGAGCGCCCATGGTCATCTCACCGACGAAACCTTATCCTTTCTCGCAGCGAAACTTGATGCCCAAGAAGGTCAACCAACCATCGTTACGTTACATCACCCGCCTGTGTTGACGGGTATCGAGAAGATGGACATCCAAAACCTGCGCGAAAGCAAGGAATTGAAAACGATTTTGTCAGGGTACAACGGTGAGCTGCGTCTGACCTGCGGACACGTGCACCGAAATATTGTCGCGCCGTTTGGCAAAGTGATCTGCCACATCGCGCCTGGTGTATCCCATGCGGTGACCATGGATTTACGGATCAGTGCCCCCAATTGCCTCACCAAGGAGCCTGGTGGATTTCTTCTGCACGAAATGCGTGGCGGTATTTTGACTCATACCATTCCCATCGGTCATTTTGATGGGCCCCACCTGTTCTATCCAGACAAAACTAACCACCAGACCTAATTTTGAGGGTATAAACGTGAACGACACAAACATCGTCCTGTTCTTCCTCCATATCGCGGGGGCCGCAGCGCTCTTGATTTGGGCTGTACGCTTGGTGCGTACTGGGGTCGAGCGAGGATATTCAACTCCTATGCGCATCTGGCTGCGGCATTCCGCCAAGAACCGGTTGCTGGCGGCCGGCACGGGAATGGGCGCGGCGGTTTTGTTGCAAAGTTCCACAGCGGTTGCGATTTTGGTCTCCAACTTTGTCTCGAAGGGCGGTCTGGCGACGGCGGCTGGACTGGCGATCATGCTCGGTGCCGATGTCGGATCAGCGGTTGTAACGCAGCTTCTTGTGGTGCGGCAGCCCATCTTGACTCCATTGTTGCTTGTGATCGGGATTACAGTTTTTCTGCGCGGTGAAGGCAGCAACACGCGGCAGATTGGCCAGATCATGATCGGGCTGGCGCTGATCTTTGTGTCGTTGGACATGATCCGCGCCGCGACTGAACCGATGATATCCAGTCCGGGAACGCAGGCCGTCATGGCCTATCTTGGCCGTGATCTGTTGACGGCCTTTGTCATTGGCGCTGTCTTCGCTTGGGGGGTTCATTCAAGTGTTGCGGCGGTTTTGCTGTTTGTAACGCTGGCGGGACAATCCATATTGCCAACTCCTGCAGCTGCCACAATGATCCTTGGGGCTAACCTAGGCGGAGGATTGATCGCATTCCTGCTGACTTATTCCGCACCAGCTGCGGTGCGGCGGATGATCATGGGAAATTTGATCTTGCGCGGTGGCGGTGCCGTGATGGCTGTGTTCGTCATTGCAGCGATGCCGGATCTCTTAGACCGGCTTGGCGCAACGCCCGCCCGACAAGCGATCAATCTACACCTTGCATTTAACCTTTTGCTGGCACTTGCAGCGTTGCCATTTGTTGGCCCATTGACGGCTGCAATGACACGCTTAATGACGGACAAGCACAAAACGGATGACACCCCCCAAACGGTGAGCGCTCTGGACCCTTCCGCACTAGATCGGCCACAACGCGGACTTGATTGCACCACACGTGAATTGTTGGGGATGGGTCAAAAAATTGAACACATGCTTATCTCGACTGAACCGCTCTATGACCGCTGGTGCGACTTATCCGCCAAATCGATCCGCGATCAGGATACAGCAATCCAGAAGATGCATCTTGATGTGAAATTATATCTTGCTCAGCTGGGCAAAAAGGGCCTCGACGAAGAACTTGGCCAACGCTCAATGGAGTTTGCATCGATATCCGCCAGCCTCGCCTCCGCATCAGATACCATAACCCGGATCATGCTGGACCTCGCCCAGCGACTGGACACACAAAACCTCAAATTTTCCACGCAAGGACGTGAGGAAATTGGTAATTTTTCGGATCGCGTTCATAACAATGTGCAGCTGGCATTAAATGTCATGATGAACCAGAATCCAGCTGAGGCGCGCGAACTTGTTGAAGCAAAGGAAAAAGTGCGAAAAGTCGAACAGAAATTACAGCGTAGTCACATTGGCAGACTGCGCGAAGGCTTGGTCGATAGCATTGAAACCAGCAATATCCACCAAGAAACACTTAGGGCGCTAAAGCAGATAAACACTGCGTTTTCGCAGGTTGGTTATCCGATACTTCACAAGTCCGGGGATCTATTGAAAAGCCGCCTGATTTAAACTCAGTTGCAGAACAATTTTCATTTTCAATGAACAGCCGCGTGAAGGCTCGCTACGGATTGCAATTTTTGAAGCGTAGAATTTCTCGCGAAAACTCAGCTCAACAGACGGCAGGGAGGCCATCATGTCGCCAAAAGATCAAACATCAGAAGTCGACCTCTTCGTAATAGGGGGTGGCATCAACGGCTGTGGCATTGCCCGTGATGCTGCTGGTCGTGGACTGTCTGTGTCACTGGCAGAAATGAGCGACCTGGCATCGGCGACATCATCTGCCTCAACCAAACTGTTTCATGGCGGGCTTCGATACCTGGAGTTTTTCGAGATCCGTCTGGTACGCGAAGCTCTGAAGGAACGTGAGACACTGTTGAAGGCGATGCCGCATATCAGTTGGCCGATGCGCTTTGTGCTACCGTATCACAAGGATTTGAGGTTTGAGGGCGACACGCCTACATCGAAAATACTAAATTTCGTCATGCCATGGATGCGCGGGCGTCGTCCGGCCTGGCTGATCCGCTTTGGCCTGTTCCTTTACGACAACTTAGGTGGGCGGAACATCCTGCCGGGCACGACAACGGTAGATTTGACGACCGATCCGGTCGGGCAGCCGTTAAAAGATCGTTTTATCAAAGCATATGAATACTCTGATTGCTGGATCGAAGACTCCCGTCTGGTCATCTTGAACGCGCGCGATGCCCAAGCACGCGGCGCTCAAATCATGACCCAGACCAAGGTTCTGTCGGCGCAGCGGGTCAATGATGTTTGGCATATCACAACCGAAGATAAGGGTACAAAAGAGACCCAGTTGACCGTCGCCCGAATGCTGGTGAACGCCGGCGGGCCTTGGGTCGAAGACATCATTCGTAACACGGTAGGGATTACTTCATCTGAGCGTGTACGTTTGGTGCGTGGCAGCCATATCGTGACGCAAAAGCTTTTTGATCATGACAAATGCTATTTCTTTCAGGGTGAAGATGGTCGGATCATCTTTGCTATTCCGTATGAGACCGATTTCACACTCATTGGCACAACAGATTCAGATCATGATGCTCCGTCAATCAAACCAGAATGCAGTGAAGCTGAAGCGGACTATCTGAGGGCCTTCGCGTCAGGTTACTTCAAGCGACCAATCACTAAGGAAGATATCGTCTGGAGCTACGCCGGTGTGCGCCCGCTATATGATGATGGGCTCAGTTCAGCGACCGCCGCGACGCGGGACTATGTTCTTAAACTAAATCAGGATGACGGTGGCGCGCCGCTGCTGAACGTCTTTGGCGGTAAAATCACGACCCATCGCAAACTGGCCGAAGCCGCGCTTGCCAAAATCTGCCCGTTTTTTCCTAACGCAGGTGCAAACTGGACCGCTGGGATCAGCCTTCCGGGTGGCGATTTTCCGTTGGATGGTGTGATCGCTTTGATCCGGAGTTTACGCAAGAACTATCCATTTCTAGATGAAGCCTGGGCGCGACGATTGGTCAGAGCTTACGGCTCCGAGGCGCGCATTATCCTTGGCGATGCAAAATCGACCGAGGACTTGGGCCGCAAGTTCGCAGCAACCCTGACAGAGCGGGAAATCGTCTGGCTGATTGAAAAGGAATACGCCCGTACTGCCGAAGATGTGGTTTGGCGGCGTTCGCGGTTGGGGCTGCGGATGACGCAAGCCGAGATTGGCGAACTCGAAACTTGGATGAAAGGCACCCGCACTTCTGATGCCTCACGCCCCATCACGGATACAGCGCAGTAGAGTACATCAAGGGCACAGATAGGTGACGGCGTTCGATCTTTGGATCGAGATCCGCCTGAAGATTGCCCGACGAGAATATGTGCAGGCCATTAAGTGTTTTATGGCAATTGCGGGCCGCTCCTGCCAAACGACCTAACAATGATTTTAGCAGTTTTCGCGATCTGTGAACTCGAACACGGTGCGGCGAAAGGTCAATTCGGAATCCATCGAGACCAGTAACTTCGAACGGCCGCTTTCACGACGCGTGGCTGCATCGCAGCAAAAAACCTACTGCAGCTGCGAAGGAATGCTGCGTCAGCAATAGCCGCATCTGCACAAGGCGGCTTTGTCCGCATATCAGCCGTTAGTGCTTGGCGAACGCAATGTCTGCTTCCTCAGTTGATGGTGGCAAACAAAATTACCTCCGAATGAATTTACACGGCTAATACTAAAGGCCCGGGGTCCGAGGCGCGGGGCCCTAGAACAGGGGTGGGGCGGTCCGCAGGCCTCAATCTCAACTGCAGCGATCGGGCACAGTAACCCTTGCCGTTGATCCACGGACCGCGGCCCGAGCAAAACTAACCAACGCGGATTTGGCTTAAGCAACACTGAAGGCAGAAACGCAGGAGCGCGCTCTATTGTCCGATGGGGCCTTCGGCTCTTGGTTCCCGGTCCACGGGCCTAAGCAAGATAGTTCAGTAACCCCGGGCCAGGTTTCATGTAGCGAAATGGAGAGCGTTTTGTCATACGAAGAGGCTACGAAACAGCCCGCCCCGTCTCAAGCTCGTTTGGTCTGACAGTGCCTTGCGAGAGTATGGTGATTATATACGCCTTGCAGATTCACAGCGCCCGCTGTTTGCCAGTCAAAAGGGCGGTCACTTCTTGGCCAACACAATGTGCCAGCTATTCTTAGACATATACAAAGCAATTGGGCTCAAGGACGCGAGCAGTCA
>Ga0213869_10003076_pt1 | contig 11243 bp, 8 predicted proteins | sample PICome_10_FD_160083 | JGI IMG/M metagenome (GOLD analysis project Ga0213869, IMG submission 160083) | Coastal seawater microbial communities near Pivers Island, North Carolina, United States - PICO132 | ecosystem: Environmental > Aquatic > Marine > Coastal | place: USA: North Carolina...
CAAGTGGTGCAATGGGCTTCAGTGAAAGCATGACTGGGTACATTAGAACACTGCCTAGTTTAGCAGGCCCAATGAATGATTACATTAAGCAAATTAAAAACGGTACACTAAGTCAAGAAGACGCTGAACAAATGGCGTTAGACATGACTCAGCAACTTGGTAATTTGTCCGATGCAGAAAAACAAAGAGTATTCTTGCTAGACAGAGCAGGTGACGCACAGGCCGCTAGTATGGCAAAAGCCATTATACAATTTGAAGCATCTGCTAAAAAGATTAAAGACATGGGTGCAGGTTTAACCATGGACGGCGTACAAACCGGTACTAATACATTATCTAAGATAATGAAAGAGATTACTGGTATCTTTGAAAGTTTAAAATTAGGCTTCTTAGGTGGACTAGGTAATGCTGTAGGCGACTTAGGTAAACTTGGCGGCAAGACAGGCAAACTAACTAAAGCATTCGAATCAGCACAAAAAACAATCAGCGAAGCATTGATGCCAGTGATTGGCGAAATCTTTGGTATGAAAAATCTCGAAGGTGTTACTGATTTAACAAAAGGTGCTAAAAGTTTAGGTAAATCGTTCGGCGAACGATTAATACCTATGATAGGCACTGCGGCAGAATATATTGCAGACTTCGTTAAACGCATACCGGATATGATACAAACAGCAAAAGATATTGGTGCAGGTATTATGTCGTTCGGCAAAGGCTTTATGAGTGTTATGAAAGTGCTAGGTGTTTTCATTGGCCCAGTTGTATTTGCATTTAAAGTACTTGCATCAGCATTAGATCTTGTTATGTCAGTGTTAAGTCCAATTACTTCCGGACTTTCTTGGTTAGGAGAAAAAGTTTCTGCATTAGCAAATATCTTCGGTGACGGAGAAAGTAGCGGACTAAGACTTAGTAATATGCTAGGTAAACTGCTAGGTGTAGTAACACTTGGCTTTGTAGGCTTTAAAGCATTAAGCGGTATACTACCGGGTGTTGCTTCGTCAATAAGTACAATGTTCTCTGGTGCAGGTAAGTCTTTGATGTCTGGTGCCAAGAACATGATGGGCAAACTCACAGGCAGTATAAGCAAAGCAACAGGTGGAAAACTTGATGGCTTGTTCGGTAAAGCCAAAGAAAAGTTAACAGGCAAATCAAAAGAAATGGACATGGGCTCAAAAGCCATGGACACTGCAAGTAAGAAATCTAAGAGCTTTACAAAGTCATTAGCAACAGGCATGAAAGATATATCCAAAGGTATATCAGATGTGCTAACAAATTTAAGCAAAGGCATTAGTAATTCTGTAAGCAATATTGCTACAGGCATACAAAAAAGCATAAGTTCATTAGCCAAAGGCATAGGCGATGCAGGTAAAGGTATTGGTGCAGGTATAGGCGGCTTATTAAAAGGAACATTAACAGGTTTAGGACAAGGTTTAAAAGTTTTAGGAGATCCTAAAGCATTACTAGGTACAGTTGTATTAGGTGCATTAGGCGGAGCAATGTTTGTTGCGGGTAAAGCATTTCAGCAATTTGCAGATATTAATTGGGCAGGCGTAGCCGCAGGTGCAGTAGCATTAGGTGTATTGGGAGCGGCAGCATTCTTATTAGCACCTATAGCACCGGTAATAGGCGTAGGTGCATTAGCAATTGGTGCATTAGGATTAGCACTTGTTCCGTTTGCGGTTGCAGTTAAGATAGCAGCACCAGCAATGGTTGAACTAATGGGCAGTTTCAAACTGCTCAACGATGTAGATCCTAAGAATGTATTATTACTAGGACCAGGTTTAGTATCACTAGCGGCTGGTATGGCAGCATTTAGTGCAGGTGGATTAATTAGTGGAGTACTTGACGGACTAGGTAGTTTGTTTGGTTCTGAATCACCATTTGATAAACTTGCTAAGATCGGAGCGGCAGCACCAGCAATAGTTTCAATGACAGACAACATGAACAACATGGGTCAAACAGTTGAGAACTTTAATACAGCAATGGAGCAGTTAGACGGCAAAGCAGCAGGACAACAGTTTGCACATTTAGCAAAAGGCATAGACACATTAAACGAGTCCATGGACAACATCAACATGATGGACTTAATGAAAATGGCTGCAATGAAGTCATTTGGTCCTATAGTAGAAGAACCAGCAACAGAGCCAGCAGAGCCAAAAGAAGCTGAGAAGCCTAAACTTACAGATCAAGACCATTTAATGGCAAGAGCCGGTGATCCAGATGCTATAGCAAAAGTACGCGGTGTTGAACAGCCTCCTAGTGTAGAAGAAGCACAGGTAGCATTAGATGCAGCAGTTGCAGCACAGGCAAAAGGTATAAATGATTTTGCAGATGCATATGATCAAATGGCATTAGATGCTGAAGTAAGATTTGCACAAATGGATCTCGATGATGCTAAACGAGCAGAAGTAGATAAAGGAGCAGCAACTAAAACTCGTGCAGAAATGACTCCGTTTGAACGAGCTAAAGCAAGAGGACAAAGCAGACGAGATACAGCAAAACGAGGCGGCATGGCTTCTACAGTATCTCCAGAAGATGCAGCCAGAGCTAGAGCACAGGCGCCTAGTGTTGCTAAAGCAATGAATCCTGTGGGCGAAACAGTACAAACACAGCAACCAGAACTAAAAACAGCACAAGCAGAAACAGATACAGGTGGCAAAGCAACAGAACTACCAGGAACATCAAACAAAGAGTTATTTGAGCGAATGGTTAAAAACCAAGAACAAACAAATAAACTACTTAGATCAGGCAACAAACTTACTGGAAATCTTTCAGACAGTTTCTAACCACAGCCAATATTAAATTTTATACTTTAAAATAGTTGATAAATAGTATTATAATAAGACAGGACTATAAGATTTATGAGCTGGCGAAAGCATTTTACACCCTTTGATAACTCAGGTTTACCTTTAAACATCCAAACGGGTGCAGATAAGGCAGACGGCACATTTGGTGCGGCAGCAACAAGCAGATTTAATAGTTGGTTGCCAGAAGTATATGCAGGTAGCCCTAATAGGCTTATGCGTTATGTCCAGTACGATCAAATGGATTCAGACTTAGAAGTAAATGCGGCGTTAGATACTATTGCTGAATTTGGCACACAAGAAAACGAATATTCCGGATTACCTTTTACTATTGACTTTTTATCCTCTCCAAGCGATACAGAAGCAAAAATTATAGATAAGACATTACATAACTGGGTAAGATTAAATAAAATGCATAAACGTGCATTTAGAATGTTCCGTAGCACATGTAAGTACGGTGATCAATTCTTTATCAGAGATCCAGAAACATATGAATTGTACTGGGTAGATCCTGCAAACATTGAAAAGGTTGTTGTTAACGAAAGTGAAGGTAAGAAGATAGAGCAATACTTTATTAAAAACCTAGAAGCAAACTTTGCAGAACAAGTTGCAACAGACCCAGCAGCATTACATGCTAGACCATACGGTAGTGGACAAGGCTTAACAGGCATAATGAGTCCTACTAATACTGTAAGCAACAACTACATGACAGGCTCAGTTGAGGGTGCCGGCGAAGGTGTTCCAGTTGATGCAAAACATGTTGTACATGTTAGTTTAACAGAAGGAATGGACCATGCATGGCCATTTGGTGTTAGCATACTTGAACCTATCTTTAAAGTGTTCAAGCAAAAAGAACTATTAGAAGATTCAATTATTATTTACAGGGTGCATAGAGCACCTGAACGAAGAGTATTCTTTATTGATGTAGGTAACATGCCTGCACACAAAGCACAGCAATACTTAGAACGAGTAAAATACGAAGTACAACAAAAACGAGTACCTAACAGCAAAGGCGACGGTAGCAGTGTAACAGACAGTGCATACAATCCAATGAGCATGTTAGAAGACTACTTCTTTGCACAAACAGCAGACGGTAGAGGTTCTAAAGTTGATACACTACCGGGTGGTGAGAACTTAGGACAAATAGACGACTTAAGATACTTTAATAACAAACTATTAAGAGGTTTGCGTATTCCTGCTAGTTATTTGCCAACAGGACCAGACGATGGAAGTGCTACTTACAACGATGGTAAAGTAGGTGTTGCATACATTCAGGAATATAGATTTGCAAAATATGTTGAAAGACTACAAAAACAAGTACAAGAAGATTTAGACAGAGAATTTAAACTTTTCTTAAAGTTCAAAGGTATTGACATTGATAACGGCACATTTAGAATGTTGTTTAACAAGCCAATGAACTTTAGTAGTTACAGAGAACTACAACTTAATACAGAAAGAGCTCAAATGTTTAATCAGGTTGCACAGTTACCTTATATGAGTAAGCGATTTGCTTTACAAAAGTATATGGGTCTAAGCGACAACGAAATGAAGAGCAACGAAGAGATGTGGCGTGAAGAGAACGATTATCAAAAATATCAAGATAATGAGAAAGCAGCCGCACTTAAAAACATAGGTGTTAGGCCAGAGCCTGATGCAGCAGTTGATATTGATGCAGAACCGGACCTTTCTGGGCTTGAAGATCCTGCTTTAGGGGCAGATGGCATAAATACAACTACAGATAATACGGTTCCACCGGCAGAAGGCGAGCAATTAATATAATGAAAATTAATGAATTTTACGAACCTAGTAGAGACCAAGAAACTTTACGAGCCGAAGAGGATACTAGAAAATCTAAACTAACACTTAAAGAATTAAACAAATTAAGAAAAGTTAGAGAGATCAGCAGAGCAGAAGACATAGAACATACAAAATTTGTAAAAGTTATGTACAAAGCAGGTGGCGAAGAGCCAACGTTGTAATCACACCCACATTGAACCTGAAAAGTCATTATATGACTGTTTTGGTACCAAAAAAACACCATTATAACACAAATTTAATAGATTGCTATAAGTAAATGGTAATCATGCAATTCTTATTGGCGTAAGTTTGCATTATAAACAATTAAGGAGGCCACAATGTCTAAGAAGTTAGAATCAATATTAGAACTTCTCCTTGCTGAAGAAAATGAGAAAGCCGAAGAGTTGTTACACGAGTATGTCGTAGACAAAGCCCGTGAGCAATATGAAAGCCTTCTTGATGAAGAGGTAGAGGAAGAAGAAGTGACTGAAGTTATCGATCAAAGTAATGACTTTGAAGATGATATTACTTCAGACGAAGACGAAGTCCACGCAGATGAAATCGGCGAAGACGACGACGAAGAAAGCGAAGAAGTGCCATTCGGTGACGAAGAGTCAGACGAAGAAGGTGAAGATGAGTCAGAAGGTGAAGAAGACCTAGAAGACAAAGTCGAAGATATCGCTGACGAACTAGAAGCATTAAAAGCAGAATTTGACGCATTAATGGCAGGCGGCGATGAGCCAGAAGCTGAGTTAGGCGACGAAGAAGAAGCAGAACTTGACGGTGAAGAAGAACTTGATTTAGAGAGTGTTGAATACGATCTAGATGAAGCTGAAGAAGTCGACGAAGACTCAGAAGAAGAAGTTGTTGAAGAAGCAACTAAATTATCTGATAACGTTGCAGCACCTAAAGCAGGCGAAGCAGATTCAACAGAATCACCTTTAACTAAAGCACCAAAAGCAACTAAAGTAGCAGGCGCTGGTTCACCAGTAAAAGCAAAAGACGGTAGCGAAGGTGTTAAAGGCGAAAGTGCAAAAGATCACACACCTACAGACAACATTAAAGTTGAGCCTAAAAAGGCATAAGTAGGAGAATAAATTAAGATGCAATCCAGAAAGCTATACGAATATTTGAGTCCAAGTGCTGCTAATGTGCAGATTATGGAGTCACAAGACGGTAAAGACCTTTTCATGCAAGGATTATTCATTCAAGGCGATGTAAAAAATCAAAATGGAAGAGTATATCCTAAAGATGAGATCCAACGTGCTGTAGAAAGTGTTCGTAATCGTTTAGGTGAAGGTGAAACTGTAATGGGCGAGTTAGATCACCCAGAAGAGTTACAAATTAACTTAGATAGAGTAAGTCATATCATTACAGAAATGCATTGTGATGACGCTAATGGACTAGGCAAATTAAAAATCATAGATACACCGATGGGTAACATAGCGAAAGCATTGTTAAAAGCAGGTGCGAAGCTAGGCGTGAGCAGTAGAGGCAGTGGTAATGTAAATGAGTCAGGTAAAGTATCTGACTTTGATATTATAACAGTCGACATTGTGGCCCAGCCTAGTGCACCAGATGCTTATCCTAAGACTATCTATGAGAGTCTATTTAACATGAAAGGCGGTGCAATGTTGCACGAATTAGCCGGACAAGTTACACACGACATGAGTGCAGAAAAACATTTGGTAGGTGAGATTCACAAACTTATCAAAGAATTAAAAATATAACAGGAAGTAGGAGACTACTATGGCAGTGACATTTAAAGACCTAATTGAAGGGACAGATTTAACTTCTGAAGTTAAAGAATCCTTACAAGAAGCATGGGAAGCCAAAGTACTTGAAGCAAGAGAATCACTTACTGCAGAACTTCGTGAGGAGTTTGCACAACGATACGAGCACGATAAGAGCAAGATTGTTGAAGCAGTTGATAACTTTATCACTGATAAGGTTACAGCAGAAGTGGCAGAAATTGCAGAAGAAAAAGGTGCATTGGCGGAAGACAGAGTCAAATATCACAAAGCCATTAGTGAACACGCTAAACTATTAAATTCTTTCGTAACTGAAAACTTAGCAAAAGAAGTTAAAGAACTAAGAGCAGACAAATCAAGAGTAGCAGAACATGTTACTAAACTTGATGAGTTTATCACAGAATCTTTAGCAACTGAAATTGCTGAGTTCCACGAAGATAAGAAATCATTAGTAGAGCAAAAAGTTAAAATGGTAAGAGAAGGTAAAGCACAATTAGCAAATGCTAAGAAGGCTTTCATTTCTAAAGCAGCTGACTTGGTTGAGAATAAAATCAACACAGTCATCACAGAAGAAGTTAAATCTTTCCGTAATGACATCACTAAAGCTCGTGAAAATGACTTTGGACGTCGAATTTTTGAATCTTTCGCTAACGAGTACAACACATCGTACTTAAACGAAAGCAAAGAAATTAAGACATTACAGAGAACACTCGCTGAGATGGAAACTAAGATTAACGAAGCAACAGCAACTATAGAAGCATCGAAAGAAGCATCTAAACTTACTGAAAGCAAGTTAAAAATAGCAGAAGATCGTTATACTCGTAAAGAGACACTTAACGAACTAATGGCGCCACTTGGCAAAGAGAAGAAAGAAATTATGTCAGATCTACTTGAAAGTGTTACCACTGAAAAACTAGAAAGTGCTTTTAACAAGTACTTGCCTAGCGTTTTAGATGGCGAAACACCTAGAGTAAAGAAGACATTGTCTGAATCAGTAATTAAAGAACATACTGGTAACAAAGAATCTGTGCAAACAGCTTCTGATGACGAAACAGATAATGTAGTCGAATTAGATTACATTAAAAAACTAGCCGGACTTTCAAAATAACAGGAGTAATTAATAATGGCAAATTTATTTGAAAGCAACTGGTCCGCAACCAAAGAAGCATTGCTCGAAGGTGTTTCTGGAAACAGAAAATCTTCATTGGATGTGGTCCTCGAAAATACAAAACGCTATTTGTCAGAGGCCGCAACTACAGGTGCTACAGGTGCAGGTTCAGTCGCAACTTTAAACAAGGTAATGTTACCTTTAATCAGAAGGGTTATGCCTTCAGTAATAGCTAACGAGCTAGTCGGTGTTCAACCAATGACTGGTCCAGTTGGCCAAATCCACACACTAAGAGTCCGTTATGCGGAAACTGCAGGTGGGGCAACAGCAGGTGATGAGGCTTTAAGTCCTTTCAAACTTGCTTCAACTTACGCAGGTTCTCCAGATGCTACAGCAGCAGCTGAAGGAAACCCAGGTAAGAAAATGAGCATTCAGATCTTAAAAGAAACAGTAGAAGCTAAAACTAGACGTTTATCAGCTCGTTGGACTTTTGAGGCAGCTCAAGATGCAGAATCAATGCACGGTGTTGATGTTGAAGCTGAAATTATGCAGGCTTTAGCACAAGAAATCGTAGTTGAAATCGACCAAGAAATTATCGGTTCATTACGTTCATTAGCAGGTGCTGGTACTACTTTAGACTTTAGTGCTTTAAGTGGACAATCAGTATACGTTGGTGACAGACACGCAGCATTGGCTATTGAAATCAATAGAGCAGCTAACAGAATCGCAGCAAGAACAAGACGTGGTGCAGGTAACTACATTGTAGTATCTCCAGAAGCGTTAACAATCTTGCAAAGTGCATCAACTTCAACGTTCGCAAGAACAACTGAAGGTTCTTTTGACGCTCCTACAAACACTAAGTTTGTTGGAACATTAAACGGAACAATCAAAGTATTCGTAGACAACTACGCAGCTGACGGTACTAAAGTACTTGTTGGTTACAAAGGTTCAAGCGAATCAGATGCTCCAGCATTCTACTGCCCATATATCCCATTAATGAGCACAGGTCCAGTTATGGATCCAAGCACATTTGAACCAGTAGTTAGCTTTATGACACGTTATGGTTATAAAGAACTAACAAACACTGCTTCATCTTTGGGTAACGCAGCAGACTACGTTGATGCAATTTCATTGACAAACGTAGCATTCCAGTAAGCCTTAACAGACTTATAAGAATAAGAGAAAGCACACTTTTTAGTGTGCTTTTTTTTGACTTAAATAAATACTAACATGAATATAATATTGCTAAGTTGCAGTTATGGTGTTCCTGATTTTCCTTGTGTCCAAGACCCTGGCGATGTGCGACACACAAACCCATTACCCGGCACAGCTACTTTTAATAACCACATAGAACAGCATCTATCTCGAGGTGGCAATACTGTTTGGAACGTATCTAACAACGGTGCCTCTAATCTCGAAGTAATACAACGAGCAAACACATTATTAGATGGTAACAAAGTTCCTGAAATACCGTGCAGACATGTTGGATATAAAATTATACAAAAACCAAAAGATGTAAACATAGACTATGTTGTTTGGATTTGTACTAGCGTTCTTCGAGATCATTCTGGTGAAGGTATTGATGTTGATGTGCAAACATTAGATGAACACATAAACATTATACAAGACAACACATACATTGAAATACAAAAATTAATGCAAAGAATACCCAATGCTAAATTAATTGCAATAGGCGGCTGCGGACCAATTGACGAATCTAAATTAAGAAAAGTTTTACCAGTGCATTATTGTGTACCTGATTGGAGAGCAGAATTATTAGGCATGGAATACACTGAACATCTCAGTGGCGGAGCAAAAACTAACTTAAATGCAGTAATGTCCGACCCTCGTTTATCAGACCATCTTAAAATGGCACAAACAGTATATGATAATATGCATCAGAGTGATGCATTTCCAGATGGCTGTCATCCAGGTGCAGTAGCACACAAAGACCTTTACGACAGGATTTCGCCTGTTCTACAATAGTTTGAGTATCTGTATTATTGCTGTGATTAAACACGGCGAGAACTTAACAGGCACTTTTTTACCCTAAAAAACCGAATTAAATAATACCTACAAACACTTGACATCATGCAGGTTTTTCTGTATAATAGTAACTATGCCGTGGACAAAAGGTAGGACAATTCTGTCTCTATCTAGAAGCCCCGGTAGAAAAAAGGAGGAATAAATGAAAACTTTATTCAATATAGAGAACGGATTCAAAGCACTAGTAATTATACTATTGTCAATGATCGCGTTCAATGCCGATGCGGCAAAATGGAGCGGAGAAGCAGGTTATGCAAATGACTATGTGTTCCGTGGAATATCTCAAACTCAAGGCGGAAGTTCTGCTTTTGGATCTATTGATTTAGATTTAGAGAACGGCGTTAACGCTGGTGTTTGGGTAGGTCAAGTAGACTTTGCTGGCAGCGATGCAAGTGAAGAAATCTACTCTTACATTACATATAGCAAAACTTTAAGTGACGCTGTATCTGTAAGTGTAGGCTACGGTGATTACACATACGCAGGAGATTCAAGTTTAAATGGATCTGAGCAGTATGTTTCCGTTAATGTAAAAGACTTTGGTCTTACACATGTAATGGGTAATGACACCTACAACGATTACACAAGACTAAGTTATACTGGTTTTGACATCGTTGATATAGCATATGGCATGCAAGATGGTGTTGGAGACAATTTAATATTCTCTAGATCTTTTGATTTACCTTATGGTGGATTAGAAGGTACAGTAGCATATATTGACTTCACTGCTGATGACAGCAGTTTACTACAAGACGAAGACCAATTTGTCTTTGCTGTAAGTAAAGCATTCTAAGTATACTAACTTAGCAAATGTACCCCAAAGTGAAAACCGCGGGGTATTTTTTTGGCTATGCGTTCATAATAACATATTTTATCTTTCTTGATAAATAGTTATTATATTGTTTACAGTAGGGATTATTTAAAAATGTCAAAACGCACAGTTATAGCAGCAGATGAAGAGTTACTGGTTCTCGGTAAACTTACCGTCACAGGTAATGTTACCCAAGTAGAATCAACACAATTAGTTAACAGGTTAGAATCAGACGAACTTGTTGTAAATGCTGACGGCGACAATGTTGCATCAAAACTTATTTTAAAAAGTAACACAACGGAAGCATCTATACAGTACGATCACAGTACTGGTAAAATCTCAATAGACAAAGACATATTAGGTAGTGTAACAGGTGATGTAACTGGTAATGTTACAGGTACCGTTAGTAGTATTAGTAATCATAACACAGGTGCATTAACTGAAGGCTCAAATTTATATTATACTGATGCTAGAGCAAGAGCGGCAATCAGTGTAACTGACACAGGCGGTGACGGAAGTTTAAGTTATTCAAATGGTGTAATTACATACACTGGTCCTAGTTTAGCAGAAGTACAAGCAAGAATAGATAATTCAGCAGATAATGTTAGAGCTCACTTCAGTGGTAGCACAGGAATTACTTTAAGCAGTGGTGCAATAAGCATTACTAACAGTGGTGTTAGTGCAAACAGTTATGGTAGTGCTACAGCAGTAGCAACATTTACTGTAAACCCACAAGGACAATTAACATCAGCAGCAAATCAAAACATATCAATACCGCACTCACAAGTTAATGATTTCCAAAGTGCAGTAGAATCAGATATAGAAAATTATTTAAGTGTAACTGATACAGGAGGCGACGGAAGCCTATCATATAACAATGGCGTATTTACTTACACAGGACCAAGTGCAATAGAAGTAAGAGCCCACTTTAGTGT
>Ga0213869_10003077_pt1 | contig 11242 bp, 6 predicted proteins | sample PICome_10_FD_160083 | JGI IMG/M metagenome (GOLD analysis project Ga0213869, IMG submission 160083) | Coastal seawater microbial communities near Pivers Island, North Carolina, United States - PICO132 | ecosystem: Environmental > Aquatic > Marine > Coastal | place: USA: North Carolina...
CCCCCTCCCCTCCCCTCCATCCACCCATCTTCACACAATCCATCCTCCCTACTCACAAATACTAGTTCTGTTAGTGTAGTTGGTTATCACATCTCCTTTACACGGAGAGGGTCACCAGTTCGAGTCTGGTACAGAACCATATCATATCTTTTTATCGCCCCAACCACCAACCAACCGTAACTCACACATACCCCTACATCCACAAAACAAATCCACCCCATACCCCTACATCCACACCCTCACCCTATAAATCTACCAGTCTCTCCTCTCCTCCTGGGTTCTGAGGGTCGAGTGCACTTACTGAAATTGAATTTGTGATAGGGTTCTGCGCAGTGAGATGTGCTTGGTGTTGAGAAGTGATGAGTGGAAATGAACGAAAAATGAGAGGGTGAGGAGGATAAAAAATAAGGCGAGTATGTGAAAGGGTTTGTGTGAAAGATGAATTGTGATGAGATTATGTGCTCATTGTTTTGTTTGTATGATTTGTAAGATGGGATGTTAGAATGTGTGATCGTAGGGTGGATGAGTGTTGTGATATTTATGCGAGATTATTATTGGAATGTTGGTAAGTTCGGATGGTTAGAAAGAAAGATGAAAATGTAATGAATGTGCTATAAATATAGATTCGGTAAGTTCGAATTGTAAGATCGGAGATGAAAATGTAATGAGTAGGCTATAATTGTAAAGTAACGGCACAAAATAAGTTCTGGTGGTATTTTGTGAAACGGTTTTTATCGATAAGTTCTGGGAGGGATTCCAAGAAACGGTAAAAATGCATTGTTCGATTTTTGATTCCGGGGTTTTGGTCGATTTTTTGCATTTTTTCGATTTCGCGATTTTTGGGATTTTTTTTTTCTGATTTCGCGAATTCACGTTTTTTGATCATTTCCAGTCCAGGTCGTTTTGAAACAATTACGTCTCGTACGTGTGTCTCTTGCCGAACTGTTTTGGAAAAAGAAATTAATAAATCTTCAAGTGTTTGCGGTTGCGGCTGCATCTCTTGTTTGTTTGTTTTATTTCGTTATTTCTCTCTCTCTCTCTCCCTCATCTACCCCGTTGTTGCTAGGCAGTAATGTCAACCACTGAGAAAATCAACACTCGTTCTTCATCTGTACCGGTTTTGAAGCCGCCGAACACTCGATCCGTTGCTGCTGCTGCTCTTCCCAAGCGAACTACAGCCGAACAGGTTCAATACGAACAGCGTATGGAACTGCGCAGGTTGAAGCGTGAAGCCAAGGAAGCCAAGGACGCCAAGAAAGCAGCGAGTTCACCCGATTTGTACGATCTTCTCGAGGAGGTCAGTACAGAACACGTTGTTTATTTGCCGGTTGTGTTACCGACTGACGTGCAAGCATCCGTCGACGAGTCAAGAGCCAGCCCCGACAATGTGTACACCTTCCTCGATGAAACCGATGGAGCGCCTGGGACTGATCTGGGGGATAGTGTGCAGTCTGTACACAGTGTACCTGTTGCTGTGGATGATGTGGCAGTGCGCGAAGTGCGGGAGGAAACGACTGCAGAGAGCATTGACGCGAGCGAGACTGGAAAACCGGTACGAAGTCTGATTCCTGTTCTCGCGAAACGATTGTCTTTTCCATGTGGAGAAGCGAAGAATCGAACGACCATTCCCACCAGTGCGTTCAACCGCATCGGCGAGATGGCTACGGATCTTCCTGCTACTTCTCCAGTGACCGTACCCATGGATGAAGAAGATGACGACGACGACGTGGTGGTTATCCCTGATGTTCCGGAAGTCAAGGAACCTGTGGCTGTTGTCTCTCGCTGCAGTTCTGGCAATCGCAGGCACCCTGATGGTTCCGATGCTTCTGATGATTCCGATACGGATGAATGGGTATCGATGGAGGATGAGGATGAGGAAGTGGTGCCATCTTCCGACGCTGAAGCTGACGAGGATACCAGTGGCTGTCCCTCGTTGAGCACACCGTCGCCGAACACCCAACCACCCGATTCCCCTGGCAGGGGAGCTCTCTCTCCTACCAGTGCCCGCTCTCTCCCCGACTGTCAGGAATCGTATTCGTCATTTTATGCTTCCAACATGATTTTGTGTCCCAAGGCGGGCACGGTGGCATCATCGTCGTCTACTCCTCAATCCTCGGATAAACTATTGGTGGACACAGCGACCCCACATGTAGTTCCACCATTGTTTCGTGCGGTGGTGGTCGATTCTGAATCCGATGACGACATGCCCCCATTGGTTTCAGTTGAGCGTGCGGATGTTATCCGTGTGGACAGCAGCCCCGAGCCGGATCCGCCCACCCCTTCTGTTGTTAAAGCGAAGCACTCGTTTTCTCGTAAGAACATGAAGGCCACGAAGGCCATGAAGGCGAGGAGGAAGTCACCGTCTCCTCCTCGTACCAACTCAGCGGGGAAGTCTGTTGCGCCCAAGAACAAGCGCACGATTCTGATTGAAAGGTGGGCGGAAGTGATCAAGGCAATCGGTGCTATTGTAAAGGCGTTCAAGGAAGCGCGCGTTTACGATTGGGGTTGTGCTTATGTGTCGTCGGATTCTCTCCCTGCTCACGATGTTGTTCAGTCTCTTGCGGGTTATTTGTTGCCGCGTGGAGGGTCGTTTCAAGGCATCAAACCTAAGTTCAACGAGGATGTTGTCAAGCTCATTATTGACTTGTTGTTGTTCATCGAAAATGTCAATGATGAGTTGGATAGCTTGCCGTGTTGGATGGCTGATTTACAAGACGGTTTGGTGAAACTGGAGAAAGTTGGGTGCGAGTTTCTTGGCATCGTGAGCGCTGACGTGGATTCTCACCCATTGGTCAAGCTACCACCGATTACGTTCAAGGAAGAATGTGGTGTTACCTGCCCGTATTACACTATTGACAACGGGGTTGCGGTGGTTGGGCACGACGTTTCACCCCTTACCATCCGCGCGTTTTACACCTACATTACCTTGTTGTTGCTCAACATGTTCCACATTCAATGGTATCGTCCATCGCTCGACGACAGTCACGCAATCGACATACTTCCATCGAACAAGGAGATCCGCCGACTTCAAACGCTCGCTCAAGTATTTATGGGCAAGGGACCTGGTGTTATTTCATCAGTGAGAGTGTTTGAGATCGAGGCGATCTTCGGAGGGTTTGTCTCATGTGTAGCACACAATGAAAGGAAGACTGTGTTGGCGATGAAGGAGCATTATCGACTCAGTGGGACCACGGATGTATGCCCCGAGACAGCGAGGTACGCGGAGCAGATCTTCAACATGCGCAAGTTCATCGACATGTACAGGGTTTGGATGTACAACATGTTCTTCGCTCAACTACTTTGCCTCACGCCAGACGACCATTTCCATGCCATACCTACGCTAGGAGATGTTCCCGTTATCGTTCTATCGAACATGGTGAATGTGATCATGTGTACCGACTGGTGTATTTGTCGCCACCCTGGAGATGACGGCATGTACAGTCGAGTTTTCGGCGAACTCGCGAAGTTCAAGGCTGCTTTGTCCAAGGGTGACCATGGAGACAGGCCTTTGTCAGAAATGGCGCTCAATCTCGTTAACTCTCTCCATGCATGTATCCGACGATTAATTTCGAACCTGTCGATACGCGGCCAGAAGGACCGGCATCCTGTCGTGCAGGATATGGTCAACGTCATCTTAGCCTTGAAGACTGCGTTCAACTTGCCCATTCACGGACCTAATGTGACTGCACCCGGTCTGTTCCTGAATTTGTACAGTCTTGACGGCAACAATCTTCGCAAGACGTGTCTGGACGTTCAAGTTTGTCTAACCGAGCTTGTGTTTAGCGCTGATCACATTGACCCGGTGGACGACAAGCTGGCTCACCTGTGCAGGCGACCGTTGGAAGATCGTTGTGGGGATGTTAGAATGGATCTTGTTAACTACTTTGATCCGTACCGAGAGACCACGTGTGACGTTACTGGCTCGCTTTACCACCCGACTCGATTGACCATCTGTCTCCTTGCGTTCATGATCGAATTTGCAACTCGGAATGGGAAGGGTGACAGCCGTGAGGAGAAGTTTTTGGAAAGCTTGTCTTTATTCTTTCTTTCTGCTGGACAAGGGCATAGCATACGCACTTGTCGACTGTTTGCCGCTCGCGAATGGACACCGGAGAGGTACACGTCTCTCAGCCACGAAGAACACGATACCAATATGCGGGTGTCTCCCACGTTGGCGAGTACATTTCCACCTCCTGTTTTGCTGAAAGTTATCGACAATAGAGTGTCGGACATGATGCAACTTCTACTTGTTCTGCCTTACACCACTGATCGATTGAAGCAACTGATCACCGACATGTGTGACTTCCACATGGCTGTTGGAGCCAACAATCTCGTCGAGGACGCCTTCAACAACGATGCTGCGACCGCTAAGATAGTGGATGCTGTGTGTGCACTCAGTCGTGTTATGGACAGCATGATTACTAAGCCTGGAGTCGACCAAACTGCGCCGATTTACTCGAAGGTCACGGAGATTGGACAGTGTTGTGCGGTGCTTGTGGACAGCCTTGGATTGAATACGGGGATGATCTCGGGTGATTGTAGACAAGGGAGATTGTACCCACCAACGTCGGGCATCGTCTCACGTGCGGACAAGCGGAGAGGCATTGAGGGTGAACTGTTACGATTCCTGTCCGACTACCAACACATTGTTGCCCATGAAGCCACATCTCCTCTTGTGTTGAACGCACTCAAGCAATTGTTTCTTGTCGCGCGGTTGGTTGCGGATGAACTTATATCTCGACGGAACAATTGCGACGTTCAAGGCGACGGTGAAATCCGTGTACCGTTCGTTCGGGACAACTCGACCGGGTTGTTGTGTGTTCGAGGAACGGGACCGCCCACTGACATGTTCATCCTCTGTTTTGTGAAGTGTATTGTGGAAGCCGTGCGAATGTTCATGTGTGTGAAGGGCAACCGAGAGTGCCTGACCATCCTCTTCCCAAACTCCCACAAAGAGATAAGTTTCTACACCATGCTCACCAAGCTAGGTGCACTCTTGTCTTACGACAACTATTGTGGATTGGGTACGGAACACAGCGACGAGCTGAGGGCAATGCACAGACACACGTACGGGTACCTCAAGCGGTTTGCGATTGAAGTGTCGGGAACAAGTGACACTCTGGCGAGTGTGGCCGAGGATCTCGCAACGTACATACGGGCAAGCATGTTCGTCCTTCGCAACATGACCACTGCAGAGACAAAGGATTACGACGCCAAGTCAACCATTGCACGTCCTCTTTCGAAGACCGGTGGCCCGAAAGGCACATTTGCAATTTTCAACACCCTTAAGGTTCTTGCGAAGATCCTTACTTGTATTACACACGCCACGCATTTGGATCACATTGGCAAATACAACGACGAATTCAATTCTGACATGGATAACCTTCTCAAGATCCTCGATGACCCAGCGCACATTGAAAGCATGTCAACGGTAGATCTTGACGTCAACGGGAGGGGTAGCTTCGTGGAGTTTGTCAGCTTGGTGAAACTTAGCGGCTATCCGTCATTGCCGAAACGACCACTGAAAGCCAAATACTGTTCGAGCGGTCCAGCAGCAGACTCTCGTACCGATCTTCTCGATGGTTTGCTCAAAGTCATCGACGATACCCCAACCCCAACCACGACCACGACCACAATCACAGCCCCAATCCCAACTGTGGTTACAGCCTTAACACTAACCCCAACTGTACCGACAACCACAACCACAACCACAATCCCGACTGTGGTTACAGCCTTGACACTAACTCCGACCGTATCAACAACCACGAATGCGCGCACTCGATCGATTCCAGCAACTCCTCTCACTGTGAGAAGAGGGAAGAAACCCAAATCCAACCCTGACAAGTCTAAGGAACAACCACTATCCTTATCCAAGTCACTTCCAACACCCATTGGAAGCGCCGTGTTCATCTGCAGTGTGCATGAAGCATTGAAGAATGCATGTAATGTGTTCGACAATGACGAATACACTAACTCGAAGTGGAACTCGGATGCTGTTGATAGCATGCGAACCTGTCGTGACACGATTCAATCGTTCACGGAATGTTCTGACCACGGTGTAAACCGGTTTTTACGTGCGCACAAGGTTATGCAGTTGCTCCCCGATGTCCACGTGTTGCCAGAGACAACAAAAACCTCACTTACGGAAATTTTCCACGCGTGCTTTGGTGGGAAGGATTCGTATGCTCGGTACCGCAAGGCCAACGGATACTTCGAACATCTGCCCACACCAACGTACACACGTCCCACTGATGAAACACGGACATTTGTAAAGCCACACAATCCCCCGTTGTTCGAGTTCTTCCCGAGAGACATGGTTACTGGATTGTTTCCAGCGTTGCTCCGGTTGTTTGGCAAGCATGCTTCTTCCGATACCACTTACTCCAAGAGGATCCGCGTTGCATGTGAACGGCTGAACAACATTGTGACCAAATTCGATTTGTTGATGCACTTCTTGTTACCGATTGACGTGCGCCCTCTCGGTGCTTGCGAGTACGAGTTCGACGACTACGACGAGGTTGTTGCGAGTTTCGAGCAATTGGGCAAGAACAGTTCGGCTCACTACCTCTATGCCCAACAACGGTCCGCGATTCTCGATCTGATCAACACGATCGAGCTCACACTGGTGCGAAACTTGGCTGGAAAGAACCTGTGCACTGTTACCAGCTTCCACCGACACCTGCGTGATCTTCGAGCCTACATCGGGAATGCGAAGATTGACAACAACAACCTGTCGCACCACTCCATCAAACCTGTCCCGGAAGTGTACACTCACATCTTCGATCCGACAGTGGAAACATCTGTGCGCGGGATGGACATCGTTAGCCAGACGCACATCTATTCCGCAGAGGTGCGCAAGTGTGCGGCAGATCTGGTGGAGTTGTATGATTGGATAAAAACCCATATCATGGTCGACAACACCGGTATTGTTATCGGGATCATCACTGCTGGTACGTTTGTATCCAATGACATCCCTACCTGTCAACACGTTCTCCGGACGAGGTGTGGTGCAATCATGAAATGCTGTGCGAAACTGATTTCACTTGGGATGGGCAGCGACCAACCTCAAATTAATACGATTGCACATGCTTGTACGCGGTATGTGGTACAGTCGAACAACCTTTCACCGCACACACCGTTCGGGCGAAAGTCGGACCCTCCCAAACACATGTTTGACTCGCTAGCAACTTTGTACGGGACAAAAAAGAGCACACACACGTTGTTCGTTTACGCGAAACAGTTCAGCGCCATTTGTGCCACTGGGCTCAATTGCATCGGGGACATCGACGACAGCAATGTGAGCATCAACCTTGCTACCACTCCGAGCGCGCGACAGACGTGTGCATACTTGTCACACTCTATCATCCACTTGATGAGGGCCGTGTTCAAGACCATTTTCGCAAACAAACTGAAGAAGTTCGACATGGATGAGGCCATCACCTACTTCGCTCAGTTTCTCGACCCCATCAAGCACAACGTTGTTTGCGAACGACTGGGAGAGCTCGACCCGGCTACTCGTGACAACATACTCGAGGGTTGTAACAGCTTGGGTGAAGAAGGACTCACGGGGTTTTATCAACAGGCAGATGCACTTCGTTCACTCGATCAACAACTGTTCTTTCCCGATGGGAGTCTTGTTGGGCTCGGCATGGGATACGAACACCCGTGTACACAATTAGCTTGTTTCGATCGTGCCTTCTTTGAAGACGCCGCCCGCAAACAGCACTACTTCGATGTCGACTGCCTGGAAAAGTTACAGGTGTATCTCGGCAACATCAAATGCTGTGGTATACACCATCCTCACTCCAACGCAGTCAAGGCGAACACGATATCGCTGCCGACGTGGAAAGAAGGCAGCGAGTTAAAAGATTCGTTGTTACCTGTCGTCTTGTACCGCTTATCTACCAAATCAAAACGGTTGATTGTCGCCACCATGGCGGGACTGACTCAAGAAGGCAAAGCGGGGTTCATTAAAGATCTCCCAACTGTCGAGATGCTCACGGCGTTTGAGTTTCACAAGTATGGCGTGCTCATCAACAGCATCAAACAACACATCGTGAACACTTACACTGCTGGGGAGTTACTGATCGACTACCAAAACGCAATTGACTACATCTTGTTCCTAAGTGACAACGCGCGTGTTCCATCGAACGTCAAGATCGGTGATGCTGCGAATGGGTATGCGATGTGCTTGATGTCTGACAACGACATCGCGGTCGTACGGGGACTCTACCCTGAGATTGGCAAAGTTGCCCTTGATCTCGCAGCAAGCTTGTGTTGGCATGCTGCTAACATGGACTATGTGCGTGTGAGCAACGAAGACTGTCTTACTCTACATGGTCCGATGTTCGACGCTATCCAAGCAAGGGAACGGGCTAACACAATCACCGTATCCGAGCAGTTGTATTTGAATTTCGTTCTCTTCTTCTCTTTGGCACAGAACACGTATATTTGTGCCAACAATCCATACACTACCACTGGTATCTAGTTCTCCTTCTCTCTCTCTCTCTCCCCTTCTCTCTCTCTCTCTCCACACACACACACATATATATTCATTACCCAATACAACTCTAAAATCAATACTTTGTTGTTTGTTACGATTGCAATTTTTTTGTTTTTTGTAGATGTGATTATAATCACATGTGGTTGTATTTGTATCAATGAGGATAAGAATAAAGTATAAACTAATTTAATATCCAAGTCGGTGGAGCACGTAGGCTCTCCCCTTCTTCTTCTTTGATGGTTTCTTGCGAGCACTGCTTGCAGAACCGGCACGTGCTGGTTGCCACGGTTCTTCTTCAGTGCCCAGCCCTTCCCAGTCAGGCTCATCCTCTTCTTCAGTGCCAAGCCCTTCCCAATCGGGCTCATCCACAAGCACAGAATCAGGGGTAACCACAAAGGCAGGCAAGACAGGATCAACAACAGGGGGAGGCACGACAGGCAGAGGTCCAACAGTAACATAGACAGGTTCATCGTCATCCAACTGAGGAAAGATGAACTCTGGTCGATCAATACAAACAGAAAACATTGTGATGTACATGTGTAATTCATTGAGTACAGCTTCATCAATGTGTTTTTTCGCACAAATAAAATACAAAGCAACAAGAGCTTCGTAATACTGCATCACATTGAACCCTATATTAGTAGGGTCAGACAAGATCGCAAACAACCATCCACCATCATCGTCATGCGCAATGAAATCATCAGCCGTGATGAAGTCAGGGAAGGTGAGGTAGGGCATGGTGGTTGGGCGAGTGTTTGACATGGTGAGAGGTGTTGCGAAAAGTGTACAAGGCTGTAAAATGAAGGTTGTTTTTTCAAAAAAAATAAAAAAAAAATAAATATCAAATATTTATTTCAAAAAAAAATATATATATTTGTTTCCGGGTCGATGTATATTGACGCTGAAAATAACAGTTTGTTTCCGGGTAGATGTATATTGACGCTGAAAAATAACAATTTGTTTCCGGGTAGGTAATAATAACACCCTAACAAACACACCTCCACTCTACTGTAATAAACGATAAGTCATCAACCGTCACATTCCATTTTCTCGTTGTTTTTCAACACAATTTATTCTCATTTACCATCTTACCCTCGTCACCAACATGTCAACAACCACTGACTCTCTCGTCTCCGCCAGTAAAAGACGTGCCATGGCTGGAGCAACATCGAACCACAAGAGACCCAAACACACAGACAAGCCCGCAGACAAGCCTCGCATCATCGTCATCCCTCCTCCAGCCCGTCCCGTCAACAACAGACTGGTTTTGTACCCACACAGCTCCAATCTTGACGAACTCACATACACCAAGGCAATCACATCACTGCAAACGCTGTTGACTGAACAACTGGCTAACAAAGCAACCGATGAAAGACTGGAAGAGATCAACACTGCTATTGATAGTCTCAACACCATCAACAACACCGAGAAAAACGAAACCCAGTCAGCCACCCCCGAGGAAACAAGCAGTTCGATTGCGAAAGCATCAGCATTCATTGCACAATACCTCTCCAACAAACACGCATACCATGGCATCGATGAACAGACCAAGCAACGCATCATCATCCTCGTCAACGCACTCGTTCCAATCAGCAAGAGAAGGGAACCACTCACTGGCACTCAGGCTCTGGTCATCCACAAGTGGCTGTCAACGCAGTCATTCGCCTGTGATCAACCAGACAAGGACGAAGAGGTCAAACACAAGACTGTATGTCCACACAGTGGAGAGTATTTCGCACGTGCATTCTCAACCTGTTACCTCAACCCTCCCAACATCATCTTCCCTTCCAAGGACAATCCCACCATCTGTATACTTGCATCCGAGCTCATACAAATGCTTGAATCAACATACGGTACACACTGCCCCATGCACGAGAGGCTGCTCAGCATCCTCCGTCCATACCGCAAGTGCGACACATACGCATACACTGTCCGCTTGTGCTGATCTGTTTGCCTGCTATACTCATATATATACATATATACAAACAAATACAAACCCATTTACCATACCTTGTCTCAATTGTTTTCTCCTTCAGTCCTCGTCTCATCCCTTCTCAGTCGTGTCGCCGCCGCCGTGTTGTTTAGTGATCGTGGCAGAGTATTAACAGTAACTAGTTGTCCCCATAGTAATATACTCGCACACACAACACACAGTCCACCGCATAAAACCAGACATGGTATCGTTAGCCTCCGCACAACCCGCGGCCATCGTTCTGCCTTCTCAACCCTCATGACGCCGCTCGACCGTAATAAATAATAACCGGTTTGCCGCATACACTCACACTTTACATAATAACCACACTAACTCATACCAACCCGTCGCCATTTACATAGCTGGATGCTCACTCCCATATGCATCTCCCCTTTACATAATAACCACACTAACTGCCTTTTTCATCCCACACTTTTACATAATTACATCACACTTTACATAGTTATGTGCTCTATGTGACCACAACCATCCTAAATACTGGAATTATACACAATTTCGTCCCCCGTTTGTATAATTTCACCCTAGCTGACCAGTTAGGGTCCAACTTTACATAGTGCACGCTAAATCGGCGACACGTTTTTTTTCAACCCCGCACTGTCCTACTTAAAGAGGTGGGGGAAGAAAAGGTGGTAAGGGAAGGGTGGAGAAGAGTGCGGGGGAATAAAAGAGTATGGTTATGGGGTTGTTTGGATGCAAGAAAATGTTTTGTGGTCAGTTTTTTTTTTTTGAGTTTTTTTTTTGGGGGT
>Ga0213869_10003084_pt1 | contig 11229 bp, 4 predicted proteins | sample PICome_10_FD_160083 | JGI IMG/M metagenome (GOLD analysis project Ga0213869, IMG submission 160083) | Coastal seawater microbial communities near Pivers Island, North Carolina, United States - PICO132 | ecosystem: Environmental > Aquatic > Marine > Coastal | place: USA: North Carolina...
CAGCTTTAACACCTTTTACTCTTTCAAGCATTCTGTTAAAGTCTTCGTCTAGCACTTTAGACGCCATCGCTTTTGTGGAGTGACCGTTAATGTCAATATTATATTTATCAGCAAAATTTTGGCCATTAAAATCAACAATACTTGATGGTTCTATACCGCCAAAAATAGCAACGTGAGGGTCAAAATATCTTTGTGTCCAGTGTCCAGTATATACATTCCACCCAAGACCCATGTTATTCCCGCGATTAGCGGCCTTTAAAACGTCATCGTGTACCTTATCTAAACCTATAACTTTATAATTTCTTTTAACAGCTGGATAAGCTGTTGTCCAGAGTACTTTGTTTACAGCAGAGTTTATTAGAAATAATCTAGCGTTATTAGCCTGCATAGCGTGCTCCCACTCTATAGCTCTATCTTTGGCAGAAGTTAGTTTTTTAGAATAGCCTACAACCTCTGCACCAAAGCGGAACCAACCAGATGTTCCAAAACTAGTTGGGGTTAAAGCAAAGGCTAACTGCGCAAGAGACGGATCTTGGTATACCAAATTATACAAAGAACCCATCGTTTGTTCAAACATGGATAAGTTCGATTTATTAAACTTATCTATAGTCCCATCATTCCATTTTGCTTGTATATCCTTAGGGTTATTGCCTAAATGCGTGATAAAATTTTTAGCCTTCCAATTAGCTCCATCTTCAGTTAAAACAGTGTAGTTGCCTTCTTTTTTAATTTCAGAAAGCATTTTGTCTAGTTTTTTTCTAAATTTAACAGCTTCAGTTGCTCTTTCAAAATCAACCTGATCAAAAGCCGCTTTGTTTTCAAGAGTAGGATTTTTTTCGTACGCTCTTTTAGCTTTACTCCTTGCTGATTCTATCGCTTCTAATTGTCTAGGGCTATTAAATAGCTTTGATTGAGTCATAAAGGGGTCTAAAGGTAACCCTTTTGAAACGGCTAGTTTAAAGTCTTTTATAAATTTATTTTGTCCTTTTTCGGTCCCCCAATCATAGCCTATTTTAGAATCAAAGCCTGCTGCTTTCCAATAATTTTCGCCAGGTCTTCCAGCCCCGTCTTTAAATCCAGATATACCTGCTAAAGTTTGTAAAGCAACATCATCAGGCTTAACTATTTTACTAGCTAAAACAACACCGTGTTTTTCTTTAAATAATTTAGCAGTAGCTTTATCTTTTTTAGCGTACTCTATTCTTTTTTCATTGCCAATCGCCCTAGCTATTGCGCCATTTAATGATTTTTTACGATCGCTTCTAGTAGAAGTTTTTTCATTTTTTGCCTCGTAATAATCTAAAAAATCTTCGTTGCTTGGAGGAGTGTCAATATTCCAAGAAGTGGCGGGGCCACTGCCTTTTTGAAAATCAATATTTGATAAAGCAATATCTTTTAAATCATCAATATTTTTCTTTATAAATTTAGAAAAATCTTCTGAAGTTTTGGTGTTTTTACCTAATACTTCTGAAATATCTTTAAAAAGTTGCTTACTAAATAAATCATTGAACGCTTTATTGCGAGCGTTTACTTTTTTAAGGTCTGATATATTTTTACCCGTTAAAGTTTTGTCAGCTTTAATTGTAGCAAGCTCAGCTAGTTTATCTGATTTGTCGTTTAATTCTTTAGGCAAATTGAATTTTTCAAATACATTTCTAGTATCAGTTGTTTCAATGTCTTTTTCTTCAGAAATAATTTGGCGTGACTCAGGCGCATCTAATGTTTGTGCGCCTTGTGTTACTTGGCCTCCGACTCTTTCATCTAAAACTCTTATTGCCCTATTAGCTAATTGGCTTTTAGCATAGCCGCCAAAAGAACCTACCTCCGGATTATATGTTTTAGCTAGACCTAATAAAGAACTTGCTTTATTACGCTCTGTACCAAATGTAAGATCCGAAACAATGTCTTGTTTATTTTCGTTGTCGGATAAATAATCTATTATAAACTGGTCTTGCTCTTTACTTATGCCTAACCCAATTTTGCTTATTCTATCAACAACGGCCTGCGCTAAAGGCTCATAAGCCATAGCTGCTTCTGCTTGGAATGATTCAGGTGCGTTGTTTACTTTACCGTCGTGCGTGTAATTTTGGAATTCATTGTTAATAGACCCTTCTTCAAATGCCACGTTTTCGACTATTTTAGAAGCTTTTGCTTGTTGTACTTTACTTTTAACATCAGTATTAGAAAGTACATCTTTAACAGCGTTTACATTTTTAATAGCATCATCTGCAAAATAAAAATCATTATATCCCTCGTCAACTTTCCCTTGCACCCAATCGGCTTTAGCCTGTGCGGTTCCGTCGCCTAAACCAATAATGTTTTCTTTCCTAAAATCTAGCCCAGCTAATTTTAAAAATTCTTGTATTGGGCCAGCCGCGTCTGCAGGTCTAGCTGTTAGAACAAATAAATCTTCATTGCCTCTAGCAGCATTTATTTTTTGTGCTACTTCAAATAAAGGCCCTTTCTTGCCGTCTATAACTTTACTAAATTCAGAAAAGTCAAATGTAGCTCCTTTATCTTTTAGCTCTTGATCCCTTTTAGCATATTCAGTTGCGTTAAGTTTGCCAGTGGTACCATCGGGTAGCGTGTATAGCACTTGTGAATTACTTTTTGCTAATGTATCATCAAAGTCAAATATTCTGATTTTTTTAGCTTTTTTATCCTCTTCTGCTATTTCAGTAGCTCTTTTAGGAGTAGGTAATTTGAGATTTAGCTTTGGCTTACCGTTAAAATCATTATATTTTTTTAACCACGTAAGTACTTCCGCGCCATTTTCTAAACCACTTAAATCTAAATCTAGTTCTTTTGTACCTAGCGCTTTAGCAAGCTTTTCTCCAAAATTTGACAGGGCTGTTGCTGTAGGAATATCTCCTTGCACTACTTGGTAGGAACGCATGAAATCTGATACGCTAGATATAAATTCTTCAGCCTGTTCTCTGGCTGCTGCGCCAGAATAATCTGTATCAACTCTCATTTGAGATTTTATACCAACCGCTCTTAATACAGGATCATTAGACTTTTCTAAAGTTAAACCTAAATCTTTAGCAATTTTAACAACAGAGTCGTCATCTAAAGAATTTGTTATAGCATGTAAACCTTCGTGATGAACCACATTAGAGCCAACGCCTAAATCGCCTTTTCCTGCTGTTTCTTTTACATCAATTATAGTTTTTATACCCGGTATTGTTGTAGCATATACAGAACCATTAAGTAGCCCGGCTATATTTTCTTGAGTAAGGTCAACGCCTCTTTCTTCAAGATATTTTTTAGCTTCTTTTTTGGTATCAAAAGTTAAATATTGAAATCCATTAAACTTATCCGGATTATTATTAACGTATTGCCTTAATTTATTACCCATAAAAAGCCTAACCTGCTTTGCTTCTACTTTAGCTTTTCCTTCCTCTAGTTTTTGTATTTTTTCTTTATTTCGTTCAATTTGCCCTTTACCATAAACTGAGGTTAAATCTGATTGAAACAATGGATTAATTATTTCTTTATTTTTATTTGCTAAAGTTTGTTGTTCAACTTGTATATCAAACATTTCTTCTCTAGCTTCAGGCTCGAAGTTTTTATAATCTGCATTATTAGCTATATTTTCAGCTTCGTACAAAGCCGTAAGCTGATTATCTCTTTGTTTTTTGCTAATTGAGCCATTTTCAAAAAGAATTTTTATAGCGTCTTCGTAGTTTTTAACGTCGGAAGATATATTGCCTTGCGCTTTTCTAGCTATTTGTCTTATACTTCTGTTTACTACTCTACCTCCGCCAACTAATGGCCCTGTAGATATTAGTGCTTGAGCACCAGCTTCTCCTAATTGTTTTAAATTAAATATTTTTCTTCCGTCTAAATATTTTGATTTGCCAAGCTGTTGTTCAACTTCTGTCATGCCCATAGCTTCTTGACTGGCTTCTGTTGGCATTTCAAGAAATGCAGCTATCGCAACCTCTTCTAAATCTTTTTTAACCGCTTTTAAAGCCCCTGAGCGGTTTCCAGCTAATAGATTCCTAAATATTGATCCTGCGGGCGCTTTTGCTATTTTACCTATACCAAAAGCTGTACTAAATAAATCTACACCGGCAATAATTCCGCCTGTTTTTTCTATTTGGCTAAAGTTTATTTCCCCGCTTTTTACAACATTTTCTATTATTTTTCTTTTTTCTTCAGAAGTTTTATTGTCATAATCAGAAAATTTTTCTTTAGCTTTTTCTTCTACAATTTCTTTTAAAATATTACCAGCCTCTTGCATATACGTTGAGGTTCCAAGAGAGAACATAGCTAGAACCATCTGGCCAAATTGTGTTCCTAAAATTTCTCCAAACTCACCTTTTTGTATACCGTCTAAAATTTCTGGAGATTTGCCAAACATTTTTAACTGGTCTTGATATTTTTCTGAAGATATAAACCTTTCAACTCCTTTGGTGAACTTTTTGTCAGCTTTATTGTTGTAATCTTTTACTGCATCTTCGATAGTAGGGTAATTGTTTATACCCCCAGAAATATTAACAACATCAATCGTTCCATTTTTTCTAGTAGTATAACCTTTACCGTCAGATAATTGTTTTGATTTTTTTGCAAATGTAACTCCTTCGTCAAATTGATTTAGAGCACCCCTAACGGGAAAACCAAGCTCCCAAGCTTGCATTATCATAGGCGATAGCCTAGCAACGCCTCTTTCCATACTTTTTGGTAAAATTGCTTGTACCGGACGTATATTACTAAAAAAGTCATCTATTTGCTTTTTAACATCAGCTTCGCTCGCTTCTTTAAGGTCTTCCTCTGCTTTTATTTGAGATTTTTGTATAAGTTCACGGTATTTATCAGAAAAAGCCTCGTGGTATGTGCCTAATCTATTTTTGTAGCTATTAGACGTAGCTATCGCTGTTTCTATTAAATTGGTTTGAAAATCAGCATACTCATCATTAGCTTTTTCAAGCTCCGAGGGATCTAAAGTATTATACTTTTTAAGTAGCTCTTGCTCCTTTTCTTTTATTTCAGAGTTTTTTAATTCAATAACTTTTTGGGGGAAGTCATTAAAATACTCATCCCCAAGCAAAACCATGTCCATGTTCTTTTTAGCCCCCGCTAAGTCGTCTCCTATTTGTTCATTTATAATATCAAATATATCTTCTCTAGGAACTTCGTCTTCTTTTATATTGTTTTGTTCTTCATAAGAAGTAAAGACTATAGGTTTTTTTCTAGCTCAGATTGTGCAAAAGTACTAGGGGTTTGTGATTCCAAAGAACCAATTTCCGACTGCAAATCCGTATTTGCGGGTGTTTCTGCCACTACAGTTGCAGTCTCTTCCGCAGCGGCCTCGTCCTTTCCCACTTGAACATCTTGAGTATTCTCAGCTTCGTATTTAGCTATAACCATGTTTATTGCTTCTTGGTTTTCCCCAGCGGCAACCATGGAATCTATAATGCCTTTTAGCTCTTCGTTCATTAGATATTATTTTTTGATTTTACGTATTGATCGTATATTTCTTGTGCGCTACGCTTACTTTTGTTGCTTTTAATTGGGCCATAGGTTTTATCTTCTAATAAAAAATTAGTTAATATATCTACAGCGTTGCTTATGTTGGACAAGGGGATTTTTTTAAGCACTTTTTCGTTGCCCTCATCGTCTTCATTTCCAAAAATATTCAATTCATTGCCAATTTTTTCAACTCTACCAACTCCTTTTTTACCCAATATTAAATTATATTTTGGGTCAAAAGATTTAGATAAACGATCACCTTCGCTTAAGTCGCCCTTTGGAGCAACTGCTAATATTTCCATAGCTCTTTTTCTAATTAAATCAGCCCTAGATTCGCCTTCGCCCCCACCTGTATCAGTTTTAATATAGCTTGGGTCTTTTTTAAGCTGATAGGTAATTCCAGCTTTAACCGCGTATCTTTGTTTAATTTGATCCTGTAAATGATTTGAAACATCTTGTTTAGCTAATTCCATATTATCACCATATTTTTCTTCAAAAGTGTAATAGGGAATCCCCAATCTTTCTGCAGCAATAGCTCTAATTGTGCCGGGATTATCTAAAAAATTATCTATTTGATATTTAACCGAGTCACCCAGAGCACCATCATAAGCCATGAGTTTTTGTTTAGCGGTCATACCATTAGAAATCCATGTTTTGTTGTTTAAAATACCTTTATTATTTTTGCCGTCTCCGTTTAATATATTATTATAAAAACTTTCTATATCTACTTTCTTTAAATACCTCAGCCTGTTAGTTGTAGCTAATTCAGAAATAGGTATACTCACATTTTTATCGCTTAAAGTTTTACCGACAAGGGTAGTTATACCATTAATATTTTTAATAGTGAGTCCCCGCCCTCCTTTACTAAAAGTATCTATAGCGTCTAATATTTCAGGATTAGTTCCCCCCGATATACTGTCTTTATCTTTTGCATAATTTGTAACTAACTCTTTAACAGCAATAGAAGCTGAATTCATTTCGTTAGTCCAATTTTTTAATTCATTATATCTTTTTGTAAACTCAATAGGCTTAATTTTATTACGTTGGGACATAAGCTCGGCCATTTCATTTACTTTTTCTTTGGCAACTTGTTCCACAGAAGAGTCATAACTGGTACTGCCTGAGGGCTTAACCTCTAGCTCACCAAAAGCATCAGACATATCTTTTTGTTGCTGGTCCCAAACTCTTCTAGCGTAATTTCTATTTTTAATACCAACATTAAAACCCTCAGCAAAAGCAGCGCCCTCTTCCCCTAAAAAAGATAAAGGTTGCATTTCTTGTTCTTCGTCAACCCTAATGTTACTTCCTGCCATATAAGACTGAGGGGCCATTCTACTTGTTGCGCGCCTTTGCCCTGTTGTAAGCCTGTTAGGCGAAACTGTTTTTTGCCCTGTAGTGGTTTTTTCTAAAGGAGATTTTAGCCTAGGGAAACCAGCTAATAGACCGGGGTTATTTTTTATAACAGCCATAAATGTTTCAGGCGTCATTTCTTTTTCTACCGGCCCTAGTTGGTTTTTAACTTCTATATCGGTCATTTTCACCCCACCGCTACTCCCGGCTCCACCAATAAGTCCTAATATATTTTCACCCCTATTTCTGCTTTGATTTCCTTGTAGTTGCCCTAGAGCGCTTTGATAAGCCATTTGTTGTGAAACAGATGAAGTCAACCTATCATCTGAATCTGCAATAGGATCCTCTTGGGTTGGTGTTTTCACCTTTTCTTCAGCTTTGTCTTCGTTAGCTAGCTTATGTATGGTTGCACCCAAAACACCAAGCCCAGCCCCTAAATAATTTGGTTCTGAATATGCAGCCTCAATATCTCCGTATCTTAACTGATCGCCTATAATTTTTCTTCCCATTATTGTCCTTTAAAGCCTGCAACTCCACCTTCAACAGCCATTCCAAGCCCACCAAAAAGTTGTTGAGTAGCCTGGGCTCTAGCCTGTTTAGCAGCGTTTAATCTGCCGCTTGCTAAATTAGTAAGTTGTTGTTGTTGTTGATATTGTTGTGTTTGTAAATCCTCTTCTCCTTGAGCTTCAAATCTTTGAAGGTTTGCTGCTTGGTTTACTCTAGCCATTTGGTTAGCCTGCTCTTGTCTTGCGAGATCAGCTGATATATTCTGCTTAGATGCTAAAGCTGCTTGTGCAATAGCCTGTGCTCCACCTGCAGCTCCGCCTGAAGCGATTGCTGCCTGCATAGACTGTGCTAATGCCGCATCTGTTTGTTGCGCTTGAAATTGTGAAGCTTGTTGATTTACTGTTAAATCCTCAGCAACATTTTCTAAGCCCGCAAAAGGGTTAGTAAAACTATAATCCATTAAAGCTTGTCTTTGTGCATCAAACTCTGCACGTGCAGCCTGCTCTTCTCTTCTTCTTCTACCTCCACCAATTAATGATCCTGCTGCGGTAATTAATCCGCCCGCAGCTCCCATAGCCATTCCGGCTGGGCCGCCTGCTGCCGCTGCCTCTAGTATTTTTCCCATATTTAGTATTGTATTATTAATTCATAACTCGGTGTGTCATCTACCGTGAATCCTGATTGTTTATATTTTTCTAATAATATGCCTGGCTTTGCCCAAGCAAATGAATACTTATACCCCATATCTTTTGCAAAATGTGTTGTAAAGTTCACCAATAACTGTAATGCGTCACTTCTATCATTATCTTTATAATACTTGTCTGAGATAACTATAGCTGGAATTGCAGTCTTTGAATTTGTTGTATAAAGAAACATAGCAGCTACAGCATCATGCTCTTTACATACCATAAAACCACCTAGCCCGTTATCGGGTAAAAAATCTCTCTGTGGTACTGGTTGATTGTAAGCTTCCCACCAAGAAGGCAGGAAGTCCCAATCTTTTTCAATTAATTTTCTTATTTGTAATTGCATTAAATTTAATTAAGTTTGACTAATATAATATTCTGAACTTACGGCAAACAATTCTTTTTCTGTAGTGCCTGAATTTCTAAATCTAGTTTTTTGAAAAAATCCTTTAGTGCCAGATATATCTTGTGTATTTGCACCATCTTGTATAAGTGGCCACAAACCATCTGAACCAACTGACCCTCCGGGGTCAATTATATATACAGGCTGTGTGCCTACAATAGCGCCTCTATATTTACCTTCTTTTAAGAACCAACCTAAAAAGCCAGTTTCTTCAGAATCTAATATTCTTACATTGGTAATCCCAAATTGCGAATCTTGATCACCAATTATTTCTATTGCTTCCCAGCCTTCACTACCTTCATAGTTAATAGATAACCAGTCTGAAACAAAAGTTGGATTATCATTAAATATTACTTGCACTTCAGAGTTATACTGCACGCCATAAAAATTATTTCTAGCAGCTGTATCGGAATTATGTAAATAAACTTTACCGTTTTTAAACGTATAAAATTTACTATTTGATGTAATACCAAATTCAGGTATAAAACTAAACCTCGACGTCCAGCCTTTAGCTCTCGGACTATATGCTAATGTTATTTCCGATGTTTCATTAGGAATTGTTTCAGAGCCAATAGAAGCCGCGTTTTGGTTATACCCTTGTATTGATATTAAATACTGTTTTTTATATCCGTTATGGGCTCCTATAAGCTTCGCACCTGCATTTAAAGCACCTAATCTGTCTCTAAAAAAGTTTGACATTCCTATTGAGCTAATTGGAAATATTTGCCCGTTAGCAGGTGATAATTGTAACACCACGCCTCTTTTAGCATCTGTAAAATATGCAGTGTTATTAAAAAATGCAAATGATTCAGGGTGAGTACTTATACCAAAATCTCCTTGATAAGACATTGCTTGCCCTAATACTAAATTAGTAGCTGTAACGTTTACACCTTCATCGGCATTAAATAGCGCGTCTTTATCAGCAAGGATTTTAAATACTTTATCTTCTGTTAATGCTAGTAAATTTGTGTCTAATGTATAAAGCTTTTGAATACCACCATAATTTGGCTCTAATTCCTTGGTTGGATTAAGAGACATATTAAATTGGTTTAATTCATTTATACCTGTTTTAGAATTAAATAAACCTGAAAATATGATACCAGACTTTCTAGTTTCTTGCGCGTACCTTGTTTCGGGCGTTGTTACCCTTATGCCCTTAGCTACTTCAACAGTATTAAATTTATCAAATAATTTGGTAGATTCCAAATAGACTTTACCATGCTGCTGACTAGATGAAGATAAGGCTGTGGCAATACAATTTGCGAATTCTATTGTATTAGTTTGTCCGTAGTCTTCGTCTATTGTAAATGTTTTACTATTTTCCCAATATAAATTTAAATTTGAATCTGCTATCGGCTCAGTTTCAAAGTTTATTTCTTTTATACTGTTACCTTTGACTTTACCGTCAGTATTATATTCAGTTTGCCCTGTAGGTAAAGTTGTTATAACAGAATCAGCTGTTTCTCTTGGAATTTTTACAAAAAATGAGCCTTTTAATTTTTCTTTACCATCCTCTGAAATACCTAATTTATAAAAAGAAATATTTGAATCTACGGTAGCCCCCTGCATATCTACTCCTGATAATCCACCTTTGCTTAACCCTGTTCCTGTTATTGTTGCTCCATCTTCATTTATACGATTAGCTAATGTAAATTTAAACGCATTTCTGTGCTTACGGTTATTTACTCGCATCCATCTAATTTCGTTAACTAAAACATAATCCGTTTGGTAGGCTGCGTTATTTCTTTCTTGTGTTGGATTTATTCTCATTGCCAACCTTTCACCATATGTACTAACGTCTATAACTAATTCAGAGCTTGTATTATCGTCAAATTTTTGTTCTAATGTTACTGCGGCAGAAGAATCTTGAGATAATATATAGCCGTTTAAACTCGAAGCAATTCTTTGAAAATTAGATATACCCTTATTATCTTCGTCTTCCAGAACTATTGTCGTATCGTTTAGTAGAGTTGTATAAGAGGATATAGAAGATTGGCCATGTACGGTACTAGGTTGTATTACTCTAGTGGTGCCCTCGAAAAATGTTGCTCCTGAAATAGTATGAACTGTTCTTTCTAATACTTGATTTTTGACTATATCTGGCGCTTCATTTTCAATATCTAAGACAGGGTGTCTTGACTCTGTAGCGAATATTGAGTCTATGCCATCAAAATTATGTCTTTTTGGTATTAATATACTTTCTTCTGTAATTTTATTTCTATCAGAAGAAGGGAGTTGCACATATACATTATCAGAATTATTATCAGACTCATTACCATCATTATAAATATTAAATCCTGATAAATTAAAATGCTCACCAGAAACATCCTTTACATAATACCTATAATACTTAGCCCAGTCTGGAGCCGCAAACTCTTCTTTATTTATGGTAGCTGTTAATAGCGTTCTAAATGTTAACGAAAAGTCTGTTTTTACACTTGAGCCTTCCAGAGTTTTTGGGTCTGGTGTTTTTTGTGTAATTATATTACCTACCCTTCCGAATTTATCGATAAAAGCAACGCCAACATCATATGTTCTATTACTTTTTATTGATGGCCCATTTAAAGGTTCCGCAGTAGTAGTTGTACCAAGTGTAATTCTTAAATCATTATTTTGATCAAACTTATGCGTATAATTACCATACATTAACCTATTTGCGGTTACTTCTTGTGCTTTAGCTTTTAAGGGAACGTTGTCAAAATGTCTATTTAATTGATCGTTGGGCAAAGCTGTTTCAAAAGATCTTTCTGATATTACTACAGGATCTAAAAATTCGCTTATGCCCCTTTCACGTTTCGCTAGTTCTAT
>Ga0213869_10003086_pt1 | contig 11221 bp, 10 predicted proteins | sample PICome_10_FD_160083 | JGI IMG/M metagenome (GOLD analysis project Ga0213869, IMG submission 160083) | Coastal seawater microbial communities near Pivers Island, North Carolina, United States - PICO132 | ecosystem: Environmental > Aquatic > Marine > Coastal | place: USA: North Carolina...
GGCTAGAATCCCTTGGTTGGTGGAACCGCTCTTGTAATCAATTTTCATTTTACCACTTAAGGTTTTAAAATTTCCAGAAGCTGCGTAATGGTTTTTAATGACTGATTTAGCACTTAAGTTTTTAAGCCCGCCTGATTCAGAACGCGCTACAAGGGCACCCTTCTTAGTGCCACAAGCCGTAAAAGCAAGTGTTAAAGCGAAGAAGAAAAACCTTTTGTACAGAGCGATATTCCAAGACATGCCTTTGATTTTTTTTGAAGTAATACCATGCAAAGATACAATTTTGGTGCCAAGATTACTTCTGTCAGACAACACCAATTAATTGGTTCCTTGTATACATCCAATACAGCGCAATTGCAGGAGCCCTGTTTTGGAAGCGCCACCAATTCGTGTCACGCTTATTTAATTCCAGTACTTCCAAAACCACCAGGACCTCTTTCACTGTCTTCCAAAGTATCTGTCAGTTCCCATTGGGCACGCTCGTATTTGGCCAAGACCATTTGGGCAATCCTATCTCCGTCTTCTATGGTGAAAGGATCTGTAGATAGGTTTACAAGAATAACGCCTACATCTCCCCTATAATCTGCATCTATCGTTCCAGGGGCATTCAACACCGTAATCCCGTGTTTGGCAGCCAAACCACTTCTAGGCCTTACTTGTGCCTCTGTGCCTGCTGGCAAAGCTATATGAAGCCCCGTGGGGATTACTTTTCGCTCCATGGGCGCTAACGTGACAGGCCCAGGAAGGTGGGCCCTTAAATCCATTCCAGCAGCCGCTATAGTTTCGTAAGACGGAAGTGCGTGGGCACTTTTATTAATGATCTTAATCTTCATTACTTCTTAATTTTTTTAAATTTTTAAACTCCAAACCGGCTGTTATTAATAGAAATCCCAATAAAAATAGATTTCCTAAAACCATTTGTCCAGGAAAGACATAGAAGGAAAGACAGCCTAAAAGGACTGCTGTACTCAAATAGCCCATTATTTTACCCAAAGGATAATTTATGGGATACTTTTTACGTCCTATAAAATAAGAGGCGGTGGCCATAGTCCCATAAGCAGCTAAAGTTGCTATAGCGGCCGCATAGTAGCCTATAATTGGAATGCCTATAAAATTCACCACAAGGGTGATGGCAGCCCCTCCTATAGAAATATAAGCCCCGTAATGGGTTTGGTCTGTTACTTTATACCAAACAGATAGGTTGTGGTAAATACCCAGGAATAAACTGGCCAGTAAAATGATGGGTACCACTTCTATCGCTTCCCAATAGCTTGAATTTCTAATAAACAAGGTTTTAATAAGATCTATATACACCATTACCACTAAAAAAATTACACTGCCAAAAATCACAAAATACTGCATAATAACGGCATAAGCCCTTTGGGGATTCTTTGACTTGGCATGGCTAAAGAAAAAGGGTTCAATTCCCATTCTAAAAGCGGTGGCAAAAAGGGTCATGAACAAGGCCAATTTGTAACAAGCGGCGTATTTACCAAGTTCACTGGCGGCCACAGCTTCAGGCAGTAGTTTAGCTAATAAAATCTTATCAAATACCTCATTGATGGTGAAAGCTATTCCAGCAATCATCACAGGAAATGCGTATCTCATCATGCGGTTGAACAGGGCGGTATCAAAACCAAAACGCAGTCCTTTATACTGACCAGAAAGCCATATAAAAGTACTGGCAGAGGCTATGGTATTAGCTATAAAAATATAGGCAATCTCAAAATTAGGCCTGTAAAAACCCACTAGCCAGTGTCGTATAGATGCGCTATTTTCAAGGGTAGGGTCTGCGGTGAAAGAGGCATCGGCTCCAAGAGCTAAGGAAGCGTTCAAAGAAGCATCTATGGGGCGCTCTAAACCTGCCAAATAAGGCAAGACTATTAGAAATAAAAGATTGAGTCCTAAATTGAGTCCTACGTTCGCTGTTTTTAAGACCGCGTACTTCGCTGGACGTCCTTCTGCCCTGAGTTTAGCAAAGGGTATGACAACCAAAGCGTCTAAGCCCATAATGGCAATGGCATAGCCTATGTATTCTAGTTTAATGTCTGTCAATGAAGACAAAGTAGGCAAAGCCATAGCGGCTATTAAAACAAAAACAAAGGTGGACGCTGTAATAGACCAAAGCGAAGTAGCCACTACCTTCTGCCTATCAGAAGTGTTGGTGTAAAACCTAAAAAAAGCGGTTTCCATACCATAAGCCAAGAGCACATTAAAAAGGGCAAACCAAGAAAAAATAACAGTCACCTCTCCAAAACCGGCCGTAGCCAAAATATCGGTATAGAGCGGGAGTAGCAAGAAGGACAATATTCTTGGCAAGACAGTCGCTATTCCATAGACAAAGGTCTGGGCAAATAATTTTTTAAACAAGCTGTGTTCGTTTGAGCCTTGTGGCAAATCGTTGGGTTTAAAAATACAAAAACCCCAGCAAGCTGGGGTTTATTTATGCATTATTTATCGCTAATGCCCTGTAAAAAAAGCATTTAAGACAAGCTAAATATTTAATCATTTAAAGCCTCAGCACCCCCAACAATCTCTAAGATCTCATTGGTAATAGCTGCCTGACGTGCTTTATTGTAGGTTAATTTTAATTGATCTCTAAGAGCTGTGGCGTTGTCTGTAGCCTTGTGCATGGCCGTCATTCTAGCGCCGTGTTCAGAGGCAAAAGAATCTCTGATTCCTTTGAAAAGCTGTGTTTTTAATGCTTTTGGCACCAATTCACTCACGATCTCTGCCTTTCCAGGCTCAAAGATATAATCAGATTCAGCTGCGGCTCCTACCACGGGAACAATGGGTAAAAATTGTTCTGTAGTGACTATTTGAGTCGCTGCATTTTTAAATTTATTGTAGATCAAGACAATTTTGTCGAACTTCTCTGTAGCAAAGTCAACCATTAAGCGGTCTGCAATCTCACTGACGTTTGCGAAAGTAAGGTCATCGTAAATGGTGCTTTCATTAGATACCAAAGGAAAGTTTTTTCCTAAAATATCTGCAGATTTCTTCCCTACAGCCATAATGGAAACCTCTTTTCCAGCATAGGTCTCTTTAGCTAAATGCTGTACTTGTTTAATCACATTGGTGTTAAAAGCACCACAAAGACCACGGTTAGAAGTAATGGCCACCAATAGGATTTTGTTTTCCTCACGAACGGCTGCATACTTGCTTGCGTCTGAACTTTCAATACTACCGCTCAAAGACTGTAATAAATCTGTAAGGGTGTCTGAGTAAGGACGCATGGCCGTAATAGCATCTTGTGCTTTTTTTAGCTTCGCCGCAGACACCATCTTCATGGCAGAAGTAATCTGCATGGTAGAAGATACCGAGGCTATTCTATTACGTATTTCTTTTAAGTTTGCCATGTCTGGTTTTCCTTAGTTTGGCTTAGTACTTAGCAGATAATTCCTCACAAACCGCAGCAAGCGTGTCTGTTACCTCATCTGTTAATTTTCCTGCTTTTAATTGGTCTAACACATCTCTGTGTTTCGCATTTAAATACTCAATATAGGCTGTTTCAAACGCTTTGATTTGATCTACAGGCACCTTCTTTAAAAGGTTTTTAGATCCTGCATAAATAATCGCTACCTGATCCTCTACGGTGAAAGGGTCATTTTGAGCCTGTTTTAAGATCTCTACGTTTCTACGTCCTTTTTCAATCACGTTTAAAGTAGCCGCATCTAGGTCAGAACCGAATTTAGCAAAAGCCTCTAGTTCTCTAAACTGCGCCTGGTCCAACTTAAGCGTACCTGCTACTTTTTTCATGGATTTAATCTGTGCGTTACCCCCTACCCTAGATACCGAAATACCTACGTTAATAGCAGGACGAACCCCTTGGTTAAATAAATCTTGCTCCAAGAAGATCTGACCATCCGTAATAGAAATTACGTTGGTTGGAATATAAGCAGAAACATCTCCCGCCTGAGTTTCAATAATTGGCAATGCCGTTAATGAACCCCCTCCTTTAACGATAGGCTTTAAAGAATCTGGCAAATCGTTCATGTCTTTTGCAATGGCGTCGTCTGCAATTACCTTAGCAGCACGCTCTAACAATCTAGAGTGCAAGAAGAATACATCTCCAGGGTATGCCTCACGTCCCGGTGGACGTCTTAATAATAAAGACACTTCACGATATGCAACTGCTTGCTTAGAAAGGTCGTCGTATATAATTAAAGCGGGTCTACCCGTATCTCTGAAATACTCCCCAATAGCAGCACCCGCAAATGGAGCGTATACTTGCATAGGTGCAGGATCAGACGCATTGGCTGCTACAATAGTGGTGTAAGCTAAAGCCCCTTTATCTTCTAATGTCTGCGCAATGGCAGCTACTGTAGATGCTTTTTGACCAATGGCCACATAGATACAATATACTGGCTCACCAGCGTCATAAAATTCTTTTTGATTTAAAATGGTGTCAATACAAACCGTAGTCTTCCCAGTCTGACGGTCCCCAATCACCAATTCACGTTGTCCTCTACCAACTGGGATCATAGCGTCTATCGCTTTAATTCCTGTTTGTAATGGCTCTGTTACTGGCTGACGGAAAATAACCCCTGGTGCCTTACGCTCCAATGGCATTTCATACACAGTTCCTTCTATAGGACCTTTACCGTCAATAGGCTGTCCTAAGGTATCTACCACACGTCCTGCAATACCTTCTCCTACTTTAATAGAAGCAATACGCTCGGTACGCTTTACGGTAGTTCCTTCCGTAATGTCTCTAGATGGGCTTAATAATACCACCCCTACATGGTCTTCTTCTAGGTTCAATACAATTCCTTGTACGCCCCCGTCAAATTCTACCAATTCTCCATACTGTACATTAGACAAACCGTATACGCGGGCAATACCATCACCCACTTGTAATACAGTGCCTACCTCGTTCAAAGAGGCTTGTGCATTAAATCCTGCTAATTGATCTTTTAAAATTGCAGATACTTCTGCGGCTTTTACTCCTGCCATGTTCTAGATATTTGTAAATTCTCTTTCTAACTGCTGCAATTGAGCAGCAACACTTGCGTTGTATTGTAAATCTCCCACTCTTAAAATAAACCCTCCTAAAAGGCTTGGGTCTACTAGATTGGTAATGGTCACCTCTTTATTGATTAATTTGGCTACCTTCTCTTTTATTTCTTTTTCTAGGCTTTCGCTTAACGCTACAGCCGACGTCACTATCGCATTGGCCTTACCCTGTGCCGCCTCATATAAGTCTGTAAAAGCTACTGCAACCGCCAAGGTAAGTCCGGAACGTTTGTTGTCTAATAAAGCCTTAAAAGTTTGGGCAACCAGTGGCTGTACTGCCGTAAATACCGCCTCAAATCCTGCTTGCTTTTGCGTAGCAGTCAATGTTGGGTTGGCTAAGAAAGATTTAAAATCTTCGTTGCCACCAATAATAGTAGCCATTTCTTGCATGTCTGCAGCAACAGCATCCAAAACATTGGTCTCTTGGGCTTGTTGTAACAAAGCTTTTGCATAACGAATTGCAGCTCTAGAGTTGGTCATAATGCTAGTTTAATTTCATATCACCGAGAGCGTCAGAAACTAATTTCTGCTGCTTGTCTCCGTTAGACAATTCGCTTTTGATTACTTTCTCAGCAATCGCTACAGATAAAGTAGCTACTTGCTTCTTAATGTCTGCCACAGCCGCTTTCTTTTCAGATTCAATAGCTTCTTGCGCTTGTTGCAACATTTTATCTCCTTCTGATTTAGCCAATTCCTTAGCGTCAGAAATCATTTTTTCTTTTAATTCACGGGCTTCTTTAAGCATGGCTTCTCTTTCTGCTCTAGCGTCTTTTAATAACTGATCGTTATTTGCCGTTAAGCTTTCCATGTCTTTTTTAGCCTGTGCAGCACTATCTAATGCGTTTTGAATACCTTCTTCACGTTCTTGTAAAGCGTCCAAAATAGGTTTCCAAGCAAATTTTACCATCAGTAAAATAAGGGCTATCAATAAGATAGACGACACTAAAAATAGTCCTGGTGAAAAATCGTTTAATAAAGTTTCCATAAAAAAGGGTTTGCTTTTTTTAATTTAAAAAACACCCGCTACGGCCAATCGCCGTAGCGCGTGAAATCTTTTTCAAAAGTTCTTATTTTCCTAAGAACAATGCACCAAAGGCTAAACCTTCTAAAAGTGCTGCAATGATAATCATGTTAGTTGAAATTTTACCGGCTGCCTCAGGCTGACGCGCAATACCTTCCATTGCTTTTCCTCCGATTTGTCCTAATCCAATTCCAGCTCCAATAACGATTAAACCTGCTCCAATTAAGTTGTACATAGTAAATGATTTATATTAAATTAAAAAAACGCTTTTTACAGCTTTCGTTTTTGTTTTTGTTTTGATTAATGATGGTCATGTTCTGCTACTGCCATTCCAATAAAAAGAGCAGAAAGCATGGTAAAAATATAGGCTTGCAAGAAGGCTACTAGCACTTCTATTAGTGTAATAAAAAAAGACAAGATAAAAGACAAAGAGGTAGCCCCTACTAAACCTAATGTTTCTCTTAGGGTAAACATAATAGCAATTAAACTCATCACTACAATGTGTCCTGCAGATATGTTAGCAAACAAACGCACCAACAAAGAAAAAGGTTTAATTACTAAGGCTCCAGCCAATTCAATAATAGCCAAAACAGGTCTTAACAAATAAGGCACTCCCGGCATCCATAATATATGTAACCAATAATCTTTGTTGCCGCTCGCGGTGTAAACCACTAAAGTCAATACCGCTAAAGCAGCAGTCACAGCCAATTGGCCCGTAACATTGAACCCTAAAGGTGTCAATCCAACTAAGTTTAAACTCCAGATGAAAAAGAATACTGTCAATAGGTATCCTGTAAACTTTCTGTATTTTTTCTCACCAATGTTCGGTCTGGCAATTTCATCTCTTACATAAAGCACCAATGGCTCTAATACCCTACCAAAACCTGTAGGTACTTGCTTTGTTCTGTACTGTCTTGCCAAAGAAGAAAAGGCCAACAACAACAATAATCCTATCATTAGAATTCCCATAACACTTTTTGTGATGGAAAGGTCTAAGGTCTGTGTAGCGTTTATAGGGTGGTGCGCTTCATCAAAAACAATTTCTTGAGCCCCTTGGGACAATTCGTATATTTTACCGTGAAGTTTTACTAGGTTTAGTCCATTTTTTTCAACAAGCACCTGCCCGTTGTCGTCATGATGGAAAGCAGAAGACATAAAAGTGATTATTCCCTGGCTTGTTTTTACAATGACAGGCAAAGGGAAGCCAATGTGGTGTCTTTCGCCTTCACTATCTGAATATGAAAAGAGGCTAAAGTCATGAGAATCTTTAATGTGGTGTAAAATATACGCTTCCACCTCACTTTTGGTGTCTACAATCCCTCCTTCTTGTGGATCTGTATTGGCATACGAAACAAAAGTAGTCAAGAACGCTAATACCAATATGGCAAAGATGTGGCGGTATTTTGTGGCTTTATTCTTCATGAAAATATAAAAATAGACGCTAAAAAATTTTGCGCAAATGTAAGCATATTCTATAAAAAACAAACCCTATTTACAGATTAAATCTATGAAGAAGGGCTTTGCTTCAGTATTTTTGAAAGAAATAAAACCTCTACCGCTAAAAATAACAAAATAGGTAAAAGAATATTGACTTTTTCTTGAAGGCTAAGGGAGAGCCCTTCTAAAAATAAGAAAGAAAATGATTTGTAAAAAAACACCCCTTTTAACGGGATCCCAAACAGGTACAAAAAACCCACATAGTCTTTGGTTTTGGAGCTTTTAGAAAGCAAATAACATATCCCTACAACCACTGTACTGGCTGTAAGATTAAAAAACAAGTGTTCTTCAAGGAGTATCTGGTTCATGAAATATAGCTGTAAATAATTGTTGTGGGTCTAGAGCGCTGTTACGATGGCCTAAGGTTTTGGCGGTATTTAAAGCTTTGGGCAACACCTTATTAGGCTTTGGCTTGTTTGATCATGGCGTAAATGGCTAGCGCTATAGACAACAAAGTGAGGCTTATTTCTAAAAAACTCCATTGCATTTTTTGATCCAACCAACTGCCCAATAAGTTTCCACCATAAATGGTCAAACCCATCTGAATACCCATTCCAGACACTTTTGCCAAAGCCTTTAATGGGTTGTCATTGGGCTTTTTTTCTGGAGACATATGGCGGTTTCTAAGGGTGTCTTATCTATTTTAATCAAAACAACTTAGCCGTTATTGGCCATGGAGGCCCCCTGTTGTTGTGACTCTTTTGCGTCTGGGTGGAGTGCAGAAACCCCTTTGGGCCTCATGCTACACTTGGCATTAAACACTGCGCCTGGGCTTATGGCTAATTTTTGCGTATAAATCTGGCCTTCTATTTTAGCGGTTTCTTGTAAATTCAACAACTCAGAGACTTCTAATTCTCCTTCAAAACCCCCAGCAATGTCTGCCTGAACACAAGAGACATTTCCAGTAATTTTACCTGAAGCACCAATAACGACCTTTCCAGTAGTCGTTAGATTTCCTTCTAAAATACCGTCTATTCTAAAGTCTGCTTGAGAAGAAATATCTCCTTTAATATGGGTGTTGGCCTCAATTCTATTAGGCTGACTGCCCTGGTCTTGTGCTTTTTTATTTTCTGAAAACATCTCTTTTTGCTTTAATACACTCCCTATAAATCTGTTTTTAGGGACTCTTTTAAATAGTTGCGATAGCCTGCAATGTTTTTGTAGAGTTGTAAAATTTTATAGTGAGATCCTAAAACTACAAAAATCTCCTGATTTTTTAATGCTTTGCTCTTAAAATAAGGGTGTTTTGCCAAGCTTAAAGCGGCTGCCTTGTCTTTTATTTTGGTGATAACGTAAAATGTTTTCCCTGGCGAAAATACTTCCCTGTTCAAAGAAAGCGAAGGAAACAACGACTCGAATTCTTTATGATAGGTGTTCCAGGCCAAAGAATCGTGGGGCGTTTCATGCAGCAAGACCACATAATGCCTGTCTGCCGCGGGCAATTGTTCAAAACGCGCATTGGGAGGGGTTGCTTCAAACTGATCGAGACGCTTTTGGGCCTCAATGGCTACAGGAGTCTTGGGATATTTAATGGGCAATTCTTTTAGGGCGCTCTTGTATGCCGAAAGGCCGTACAGGCGTCCAATAGTATTTGCTTGAATTAGCGCAACGGGTGCGCCCTTAGGGTCTTCTAATAACTCAGCCAGCCACTGGGTGCTCTCTTGAAGTACCTCACTAAAATCTTGTGCTTCAAAAGAAGTCAATAAAGCCTTGTAGCGACTGTTAAATTCAGCTTCTTTTTGGACCCCTAAAGTTGGGTTAAGCAACACTTTAGCGTAATCAGAATCTGGATGGTTTCTAATAATCCTGTCCCGCAACACTGCAGCGTTTATATTTCCCGCTTCGCTGTAAAGCATATAAAGGGCGTATAGTGTGGGGACTAGGGTTTTTCGCGAAGCGGGTTTATCTACCAAAGTACCCCAGCGGTCCGCTGCAAGATCGGGTCTTTTAAAAAAGTCTTGGTATAATTTTCCTGACTGATAATGCGCCTCTTCCCAAAGCGCATTTAAAGCTTCAATAGCTTGAGCTCCTTTTGGGATGCTGTCTAAATAAGCTGCTTTTAAGGCCGCCCATTCTTCTGCTGTCTTGAAAGCAGATGCTTCAGAAGCTTGCTCAGGTAACAATTTTTCTGGCGAATTAGTCCCACCTTTGTATGGCGCTTGAGAAATGGTTTTATCCTCGATGGTTTTTGGGCTAATGATCCAACGCCAATTATCTGCCAATCCCCGGTCTCCCCACTGCTGCTCAAATACTTGCTTCCCTCTGGCCAAACTGGTGGCATTGTAAAAATAAAAATTCGAAGGCCTGACTATGTCTTTTAAGGCCGAATTAGCTGTATTGCTATTAAAAGGTGAATTGGTTTTATTGCTGTTGGAGGGCCTCGACAAACCCGATTCAAGTCCATTTTTTTGTTCAGATAAATACTCTAACTGCAACAATGAATCTCTGTCCTTGGCGGTGTTAATGATATCTTGAACAAAAGCTTCTTGGTCTTTTGGAGACAAGGCGGCGAGCCTTAATAAACTGTCAGATGTCGCAATTTGCCTTTCGTAATAGACCAGATCTTCAATACCCGATAATTTTTTTCTCGTTCTGAAATAATCAATACTGCTTTCTGCTAAGTTTTGAGATAGGGAGTCGAAGTAAAAACCCGCTATTTCAAAACGGTCTTGATTGAAATTCACCTCAGCGATAAGTCGGTAATTCTCTGCATTTCTCTTTGGATCTTGGCGCGTTGCTCGAAGTGATTTATTAGCGTAAACAATGGCTAAAGAGTCCTGATTTCTAGCCCTGAGTAGTTGTGATTTTTCAAAATATATCCGGTCTAAAAAATTCTTGTACTCCCAATTGTGCTCCATTTTGCTCAGAGCGCCTATGGCTTCTTTATCTGTATTGCCTGCCTTGGCTTTTAAAAATAAAATCTGAAGTTTGGATTGCACTAAAAAAATAGGCGAAATTCTACGGTTGAGCGACACTACATTTTCATAGGCCCAAAGGGCGCTATCTTCTTTTTGTTGTGCCTGATACAACTGCCCCAATAGGTAGCTGTATCTGGCTTTTTTTAAGGGCTTTTTACTAAACGCCTGTGCTTTTTTTAGGTCCCAACAGGCAGAGTCTATCTGTTGAAGGTCTAAGTGTGCTTGGGCTCTTGTGGCGTAGGCATCGGCCAAAATTTGGCCTTTTAATTTGCGATATTTTAAAAGCCTATTGATATTTTCTAAGGCTATGACTTCATTGCCTAGCCTAAGGTTTGTTTTCTCTTTCCACACCCTCACTTCGTTGAGTTTATTACTGGCCGGATACCGCCTGATAATATAATTAAAAGCTTCCAGGGCAGGCACAAATCGTTGGTCGTAATACCTGGCCCTGCCTAAAAGTGAGTATGCCGCAACCATCTGATTATTTTTCTCTTCACCTTTAATGACCATGTCGTGTTTGGCAATAGCTTTGGCGGCCTTTTGTTCCGCAAGCGCAAAGGGGCTTTGGGTGGAGGCTGACGCTACTTGAGTAACGTTTTTTGGGGCAAAGCGTTCTATGGGAAGAGGTTCCCAAAAATTTTCCTGATAACCATCCTGAAGATCATCCCAGGCTTGTTGGAAAGCCATTTCTCCGTTAAAAACAACATTGAATTTGCTATTTAAGGCGTGCCATTCTCGATTTAAAAAACGGTCTTTTTTAGTGGAACAG
>Ga0213869_10003087_pt1 | contig 11215 bp, 10 predicted proteins | sample PICome_10_FD_160083 | JGI IMG/M metagenome (GOLD analysis project Ga0213869, IMG submission 160083) | Coastal seawater microbial communities near Pivers Island, North Carolina, United States - PICO132 | ecosystem: Environmental > Aquatic > Marine > Coastal | place: USA: North Carolina...
GTCGACCGCCTGGGCCGGGGCGGCCCAGCGGTGCTCGAGCGCGCCGCCGGGCAACTCGACCGCGTTGCGCTGCGGATCATCGAGCGACCGACCGAAGTTCTCGATCGCGCCGGCCAGCGCCTTGACGTTATGGATGCACGGGTCAGCGGCCTTGACCCGGCGGTGCAGATTAGGCGGGGTTGGACCATCACCCGCGATGCGGCCGGTGTGATCGTCCGATCAATAGCTGACATTGCACCCCATGACATCGTCACTACCACGCTCATCGACGGCACCGTCACAAGTACGGTCACGGCATCAGGCCCCACTGTCGACTCCACCATCATCAACTCCGGCACCAACGAGGAATCTCCATGACCGACACCCCAACACCCGGCTACGCCACAGCGCTCACCGAACTCGATGCGATCTTGCGCGAACTAGAAGGTTCTGATGTTGATGTCGACCATTTGGCCGAACGTGTATCGCGTGCGGCGGAGCTCATCTCGCTCTGTCGTAACAAGATTTCCAACGCGCAGGTCAAGATTGAAGAGGTCACCGCCGACCTTGACGCTCCGTAACGTCACTAATTGAATCGCTCGGCCAGGTGGAACCTCTTCGACAACGGCACGGTGCCGGACAGCCCGCCAGTAACCTTTGTCGGCATGTCGAGCGCCCCCGCGTCACTCAAGCAACTCGCGGCACGCGTCGATGTTCGGCTCAACGAATTCCTAGCCGCCGAACGCGACCGTTGGACGAGCTTCGACAATGAGTTGGCCCATCCGATTGAAGAAATCCGCCGCCTGGTTCTGTCCGGCGGCAAGCGACTCCGCCCGGCATTTTGTCACTGGGGCTATGTCGGCGCAGGTGGCGGGGACAACGACCCGCTCGACATCGATGCCGGTGCCGCGTTTGAGCTGATGCATGCATTCGCACTGTTCCATGACGACGTGATGGACGATGCGGATTCACGTCGAGGTCAACCGACCACCCACACTGTGGCAGCTGCTGAACATGCTCAAAATGGGTGGGCGGGCGAGTCCCGCCGCTTTGGAGAGGGTGTCGCGATCCTGGTCGGTGACTTGGCGTTCGTGTACGCCGATCAGTTGCTTGAAGGAGCCACTCTCGAAGCGTCACGGATTTGGAATGAGCTGCGCGTTGAGCTCAACATCGGCCAGTACCTCGACATCCTCGGCGGCGTAAGTCGAACCCGCGACGTCGCGAAGTCTGAACGAATCTGCCGTTATAAGTCGGGGAAGTACACGATCGAACGTCCATTGCATTTGGGTGCGGTACTTGCTGCGCCCGAGCGTGCTGACGAGCTTTTGCCGCATCTCAGTAACTACGGTCTGCCGTTGGGTGATGCGTTCCAAATGCGTGATGACGTTATGGGCGCGTTCGGCGATGAAGCAGTCACCGGCAAGCCTGTCGGTGGAGACCTTCTCGAGGGCAAGCCGACACCACTGCTTGCTCGAGCAACGCGTCGCGCCAACGACGCTCAGCGTCGTGTGCTCGAACTCGTCGGTGATCCTGATCTCAACGCCAACGCAGTCGCCAAGATTCAGCAGGTCATCATCGACACTGGCGGTCTCGATGAACTCGAAGCGCACATCAGCGCGCTGACCGAGGCTGCTGTCACATCGCTCGACACTGCGCCGATCACCCAGGTCGCTAAGACTGAGTTAAGCGAGTTGGCTGAATTCGTCAGTCAACGAACCACCTGAGGACGACTAAAAGGAGCACCGTGAAAGTTGTCGTTATCGGAGCAGGGCTCGGCGGGTTATCTGCTGCTGCGCATTTAAGTAAGGCCGGACACGATGTGACTATCGTTGAGCGCGATGCATTGCCTGGCGGCCGCGCCGGCATGGTGATCCGTGATGGGTTTCGCCTCGACAACGGTCCAACGGTGCTCACTATGCCCGAACTCCTTGAAGAGGCGTTCCAGGCAGCAGGCGCCAACATGGCCGATCACATCACGATCAAGCCGGTAGATCCGATGTATCGCGCCTGTTACGCAGATGGTTCGACGCTGCTGGTGAAACACGGTCGTGAGGCCATGACCGAGGAAATCGCCCGCTTTGCCGGCGACAAGGAGGCTGCAGCGTTTGGCGCATTCGCCGACTGGCTCAAAAAGTTGTACACCGCCGAGATGCGGTCCTACATCGACACCAACCTCGATTCGCCGCTTGATCTGATCAAACCGTGGCGCGATGGGCTGTCGATTCTCAAACTCGGTGGTTTTGGCAAGCTCGACAAGAAGGTTGCGTCGTTCTTTGACGACGAACGGTTGCAGCAGATCTTTAGTTTCCAGTCAATGTACGCAGGCCTCGCGCCGTACGAGGCTCTTGCGATTTACGCCGTTATCACGTACATGGATTCCGTGCAGGGGGTATTCGTTCCTGAGGGCGGCATGCACATGATGGCAGTCGGCTTAGCTGAGGCGGTCGAGCAGGCTGGGGTCACCATTCGATATGAATGTCCCGTCAACCAGATCGTCCGATTCGCCGACGGTTCAGTGCGTGGCGTTCGCCTCGGTGATGTCGGCAAAGAGGGCGGCGACTTACTCGAAGCCGATGCCGTCGTCTGTAATCCTGATCTGCCTGTGGCTTACCGCGAACTGCTCGATGGGGTCGACGTCCCGAAGAAAGCACAGAACGGCAAGTACAGCCCGTCGTGTCTGCTGTGGGTGGCTGGAGTGAAGGGCACTCCACCCCCGGATGCAGCGCACCACAACATCCACTTCGGCGACGACTGGAACGGTTCGTTTAAGGCGCTGATCAATGACGGAGTCCGGATGCCTGACCCTTCGATTCTCGTCACCCTGCACTCACTTGACGACCCAACGCTTGCACCTGAGGGGCACAGCAACCTCTACGTACTCGAGCCGACACCGAACCTCAGCGGAAAGATTGACTGGTCGAAAGAGCGAGACACGATCACCGATTCGTTGCGCGCCAAGGTCGCGTCGCTCGGTTATCCGACTGACGTAGTCACCGAAGAGGTCTATGACCCTCAGGACTGGCGCGACATGGGGATGGAGCAGGGCACACCGTTTGCTCTGGCGCACACGTTTTTCCAGACTGGGCCGTTCCGGCCAAACAACGTGACGAAGAAGGTGCCGGGTTTGGTGTTTACCGGCTCGTCGACGCTTCCGGGTGTCGGTGTGCCGATGGTGCTGGTGTCCGGCAAGCTCGCTGCCGAACGCATCGACCAGTACGAGGCGGCGCGCAAATAGTTACCGATAGGCGCTGACCCCTTTCGGAACTCCTACGCTCTGCACCAATGCGACTTCCATTCCAGCGCACTCCGCCGACACCGACGACGCACCTTCTGCCGTCCGGCCCAGTGACGTTGGACGAGAGCTACGAGCTGTGCCGTGAGTTCAACCGGCGGCACGGCACCACGTACTTCTGGTCGACCAAGGTGCTCCCGAAAATCAAACAGCACCATGTACACGCGTTGTATGCCTTTGCGCGTTACGCCGATGACATCGTCGACGAGATCCCCTCGCAGGGTGGGCACAACGTGCCTACCGAAGTTCGAGCGTCGACATTGGCTGATTTTGGGCAGCGCTTCTTCGAAGATCTTGCTGCCGGGAAGTCTGAGGATCCAATTCTCAAGGCAGTCGTCCATACGGTGCGGGCCTTCGATATTGACACGACCGCGTTCGATCGGTTCCTCAGATCGATGACCATGGATCTGACCGTTGAGTCGTATGAAACCTGGGATGACCTGCTTGTCTACATGGACGGATCAGCGGCAGTGATCGGCGAAATGATGTTGCCGATTCTCGAACCGTTGGATTACGACACGGCACTTCCCCACGCTCGCGATCTTGGCAATGCCTTTCAGCTCACCAACTTTTTGCGGGATGTCGACGAGGACCTCGACCGAGGCCGTCAGTACATCCCTCTTGAAGACAGCCGCCGCTTTGGTGCTGACCTGACCGAGCGGGCGGTGACACCCAAATTCATTGCGCTGATGCAGTTTGAGATCGAGCGCTGCCGAGCGCTGTATGAATCCGCCGACATCGGTATCTCGATGTTGCCCGAAAGATCGGCGAAGGCTATTCGTGCGGCGTTCACCTTGTACGGCCGCATTCTTGACAAGATCGAGGCCCAGCAGTACGACGTGTTCACTTCTCGCGCCAGTGTGACCACCACCGAGAAGGCGGCGATGGTCGTCAAGTTGCTTCGATGAGACTGGTAGTAGAAACCAATTACGCCGATCCTCGGGCGGCACAATGAATTCCAAGCACAGGTGGGTTGACGTGACCGAGGCCGTTGCCGGCGCGGTGACGGTGGGGGCGATGGTCGCAACGCCGCTGCTGCCGCAGCGTGGTCTAGCGCGCAAAGTCCTGTCGTCAGTGGTTGTCACAGGATTGTTTGCCACGACGGCGGTGAATGCAGTGCGGCGCTGGGGTCCGGCCCGCGCTGGTGCTGCTGCAGGTACGACTGCGGTGGTAACGGCTGCGGTCGAGCGAATCGGCACGCTCACCGGTCTGCCGTTCGGTCGATACGCGTACACCAACGCACTGCAGCCACAGGTTGCTCACGTCCCGGTCATTGTTCCGATGGCGTGGTTCGCAATGTCACTGCCGTCGCGGGAAACTGCACATGCTGCGCTCGGTAGGCAGTCGACGGCGGCCAAGCGCATCGCCCTCGGCTCAGCAGCGATGACTGCATGGGATCTGTTCCTCGACCCACAGATGGTCAGCGAAGGGTATTGGGCCTGGGCACGTCGCGGCGTGTACCGCGGCATACCGCTGAGCAACTTCGTCGGATGGTTCATCACGGGCCTCGGTGTGATGGCGATGCTCGAAGCAATGTTGCCACCCTCCGCTGCAGTCAACGAGCCGACGGCATCGGACCCTCACCTCGTTGGGACGTACAGCTACATGGCTGCGATGGAGACAGTTGGCTTCGCCCGGTACTTCCGTGACCCAGTGGTCGCCGCAATCGGCGGAGCGGCGATGGTTCCGATGGCCGTGACTGCCATCGTCAAGAGGTTGGTGCGATGAAGGCAATCGTCGTCGGCGGTGGCGTTGGCGGCTTGTGCACGGCGATTCGACTCGGCGCAGCCGGTCACGATGTCACCGTTTTTGAGCGCAACGAACAAATCGGCGGCAAGCTCGCAGTGTTTGAACGCGACGGCTTCACGTTCGACATCGGTCCCTCGCTGTTGACGTTGCCGCAGGTGTTCGACGATGTCTTTCAGCTAGCCGGAACTTCGCTGGCCGAACAGCTAAACCTCGTTCGACTCGATCCGCAGTTCCGGTACTTCTGGCGCGACGGGGCCCGGCTCGTTGTCCACGATGACAACGACGCCACTGCTACCGCCTTCGACACGTTCGCCGGAGCAGGAGCGGCATGGCGCGACTTCAACGAGCGCGGACGGCAGATTTGGGAGGTGTCTGAACGGACATTCTTCGCCGGCCCAATGTCGAACCCGGTTGATCTGCTGTCGCGAATGAAGTCCACACGCGATCTTCGAACAATTGACGCCATGCGCTCGCTCAACAACGCCGCACGGGCGTTGTTCGACGAGCCCAGGCTGCAGCAGTGGCTCGGCCGCTACGCCACCTACTCAGGCTCGACACCACGTCGCGCCCCGGCCACGTTGTCGTGTATACCGCACGTCGAAGCCGAGCATGGCTGCTGGTATCCAATGGGTGGGCTTGGCGCACTCTGCGATGCGCTTGTGCGCGTTGCTGGCAAGATGGGTGTCGACATCCAGCCTTCGTCCGATGTTGAGCGCATCAACGAAGACGGCACCAGCGTGACAGGGATTCGACTCGTCGATGGTTCCGTGATCGCTGCTGACGTCGTGATCGCAAACACCGACGCCGAGCACTTGTACGCCGACCTACTACCGAATGATGCCGCGTTGCGCAGGGTTCGTAGGGCTGATCGTTCGACCAGCGGGTTCGCAATGTGCCTGGGTGTAAGCGGTGCTACTCCGGCGGTTGATGGCACTCCACTCGGTCATCACAACGTGTTTTTCTCGAACAATGCTGCGCAGGAGTTCCGTCAGATCGAGGCGGGCCAACTCGCGGATGACCCAACGATCTACGTCTGCATTTCGTCGTTCACTGACGCAAGTCAAGCCCCAGACGGCGACGAAAATTGGTTTATCTTGGTCAATACGCCTCCCGGTGCGGAGGTGAACACCGAGGATTACCGCGATCTCGTGCTCCGGCGTCTTGGCGAACATGGGGTCGATCTCACGGGCCGCATCAGCTTTGCGGCACGAATCACTCCGTTGGACATCGAGCGCCTTTACCGCTCGCCTGGTGGCGCTATTTACGGGAGCTCGTCGAACGGAAAGCGAGCAGCGTTTACTCGACCCGCGAATCGTGGCGCCCGTCAAGGGTTGTATTTGGTTGGCGGCTCAAGCCACCCCGGCGGTGGTTTACCCCTCGTCGCGACAAGTGCTCGCATCGTGACGGAAATGATCGACCAGGACCACCGGTGAACCGGCACCTCCCTCGGCTGCTGAGTCAACTGTTCTTGGCCGCCCGTTGCTTGGCAGGTGGCATAGCGATTGCCCGCTTGGTCCGAGCCGCGATTGCAGCTCCGCCGGTGCGGCCAACGATGACTCCCGCTCAGTCGATCAGCGTGGTGATTCCAGCACGTGACGAAGCCCAGCGAATCGGGCCGGTACTTGCATCGATGGTCGGTGCACCGGGGGTTGATGAGGTACTGGTAGTTGACGATCAGTCGACTGATGGCACTGCGGACATTGCCAGAGGGGCTGGCGCTGTTGTTGTTACTGGAGCACCACTCCCTGGCGGGTGGGCGGGCAAGGCGTGGGCTTTGCAGCAGGGCATCGAGGCAGCGAGCAGTGACTGGATAGTGACGCTTGATGCGGACACAAATCCTGATCCTCAGCTTCCGCGGGCATTGGTGAGCCGGGCCATGGCCGAACAGCTCGACCTGTTGACTGTGAGCGGGCGTTTCGACTGCCCGACCCCTGGGAGTCGATGGCTGCATCCTGCGATGTTGACCACGCTCGTCTATCGCTTTGGGCCTCCTGGCGCTGCAACGACGCCTGACCGGGCGATGGCGAACGGCCAGTGCATGGCGGTGCCTCGCCAATCGTTTCTCCAACGCGGCGCTATGCATGCGGTGCGCAGCGAGGTAGTCGAAGACATTGCACTCGCCCGACGTTTGGCCAATGACGGCGCTCGGGTCCGTTTCCTCGAAGCAGGTGAGCTTCTGGAGGTCCGCATGTTCGAGTCCCTTGGCGACACCTGGCGCGGTTGGGGCCGATCCCTGGCGTTACCTGGCGTCGAGTCGAAAGACCGCCAACTCTTTGATCTCGTGGTGGTGCTGCTCGCTCAGGCACTTCCGCTCCCCCGCCTCATACTGCGTAAAGCTGACATCGTCGACGCCGTCTTGCTGACGGCACGGATCGGAACGCTGGCTGGCACCCGGACCGCCTACTCAAGAGTTAACGCTGCGTACTGGTTGAGCCTGCTCGCTGATATCCCTGCCACAATCACGATTGCGCTTGGAATCTTTCGTTGCGGACCACACACTTGGCGAGGCCGCTCTTACACCTGATGGCGGTCGTCAAGCGCAGCGATCATAAAGCGGATGCCGATAATGGTCATTAATGCCCCCATCGCCGCCGTCTGGTACGGGCCATCGACCGCAAGGTGCACGAACGGCAGCGCCAGCATCCCAGCGCGTGAACCCCACGCAAGCGATCGAGTGAACGCAAAAACGACAATGAGCACACAGACCGAAATCGCTACTGAGACCGGGGCGAAGACGGCTGCCCCGCCAACAAAGGTGAGGATGCTCCGGCCACCCTTGAAGTTGGCAAAGACCGGGTAGGCGTGGCCGATCATTGCTGCGGCGGTCGCCACATATGCGATACCCCACACTCCGTCATCGGCGATCAGGACGCCTACGCCGGCGGCCACCACACCTTTGGCGATATCGCCGACGAGCACCGGGATGGCGGCTTTCTTGCCGAGGTTTTCGCGGGCATTCCAGAATCCTGGATTACGGTCACCGACCGTCCGTAAATCGACGGAGGCCTGACGCTTGGCAACAGCGTTGGCGACCGGGATGGAGCCGACGAGGTAGCCGATGACAACAGCAATAATGACGTCGACAATCGTCGGCATAAACGTGCTGATTGAGTCCATTGCTGACAGCATGGCCGACACATGGCCAGAGTTGCATCCTTCCATCTGATTCGCGAACGTTCTGGCCGTTCGCTGTTGGCTATGGCGCGACTCGGCGCCGACCGACCGCAACTTAAACGTGTATCGGGGCTGAAGTTCTGGAAGCTCCTGGGAACAGGCAATGGGGATGACACCGGCCCTGGCGCCGACCTGCATCGGACTGCTCTCTTTGCTGTCTGGGAGACCGAAGAGCACCTTGACAATTTCTTGGCCTCGCATCGGATTCCTCGACGTTGTCAGCAAGCAGAGGAGCACTTCACTGTCCGCCTTCGGAGGCTCGGCGGGCATGGCACATGGCGCGGCGTCAACCCCCTCGATGGCATGGTTGACGGCGACCGGACCGGACAGGTGGCAGTGATTACCCGCGCCGATGTTCGTCGTCGCTCGTGGCGGGACTTCGCTGCGGCGGGCAAAGAGGTCGATGCTGAACTCCACACCGCTGCGGGCTTGATCGACGTGGTTGGTATCGGCGAGGCTCCGGTGGGTCGGCTCGCAACGTTCAGTCTCTGGGAGTCCTCCCAGGCGGCACGCGCCTACGCATATGCCATGCCCCGGCATCAGCAAGTGATTGAAGAGACGCGAGATGGCGACTGGTACTCCGAGGAGTTGTTCGCTCGCTTTGAGCCGTATGGGTCGACGGGAACTTGGAACGGCCGGAACCCGCTTGTCGGCTGAAAGGGGTGACGCGACAGGCCAGTGGCGCCGATATGTTTGTGTCGTTCATTTCGGTAACGGAGTGAACTGCTGCCCAGATAGCTCAGTTGGTAGAGCAACGCATTCGTAATGCGTAGGTCCCGAGTTCGACTCTCGGTCTGGGCTCCACGTTTTACCTCATAAACCCGGCTTTCTGCAGGTTGGCCTCCGGTGACGGTCCGCCGTTCTTCACCGAAATTCCCCATTGTTTGTGGGACAGACACGGGACAGCACCGTGCAGCACCCGCTGAGCGACGATTAACGCTGCCGCTTGAGCTGCTCGCGCATCTTGGTGTCACGCCAGAACGACGCCGTCTTCGACCCGTAAGGCTCCCAAGGCGACGGTTCCGCTGCCTGCGGGTTGTCGCCCATTACCGTGACGCGCTGAACGACACGTTCACCGACGAAGTCGTTCAGCACATGGTGCTGTGTGCACCGGTTGTCCCACATTGCGACCGTGCCGGCGCTCCAGCGGTATCTGACCGTGAACCGCGGCTGGTGAATCCACTGCGACAGATAGGAGAGCAACATCGTCGACTCGGCATCGCTGAGCTCAACGATGCGGCGAGTGAAATGTTCGTTAACGAACAGCGACCGCTTGCCAGTTTCAGGATGGACACGTACAACGGGATGAATATGCATCTTCTCCGACACAAGGTGACTACTAGCGTCGTGGAGCGCCGTCAGTCCGTCGCAGAGCGCCCGCATCGGCGCAGATAATTCGTCGTACGCCCTGTAGGCGTTGGCCCACAGCGTGTCACCGCCAATTTCCGGGCAGACCTTCATGTGAAGGATGGCGAACTTCGAAGGCTGAGGTTCAAACGTGATGTCGCTGTGCCATTCGTCGGCGACGCCGCCAGCCCCGTCGATCGCGTGGAGCTCGAAGAACTCGGGGCGCTCACGCTCGACATCAAGATCCAGGTTTGGGTGGGACTCAAGCTCGCCGAACATTCGACCGAACGCAAGATGTTCGTCCGGCGTCGGATACTGTCCGGGGAAAAACAGGACCTGATGCTCCATTAGGAGCTCATGGATCCGTTCTGCGTCTTGAGGGTTCGCCTCCGCCAGACGGAGGCCCCGGATCTCGGCGCCCAGCGACCCGGAGAGCCGCTCGACCTCGAGCTGCGTTGAAACGTTAGGCATGGCGGCTCCTCAGTTCAGTAGACCGTTATTCACCACACAGTACGCAGTGGTCACCTTCGGGAGATGAGCCAGCGCAGCGTGGTCCCATACTTTGCGGGCACCGTCTGCGCAACGATGGTGAAATCATCTCCATGGTGGCCCAAGTCCACGTTGCAACGCCGATCGTCGGCGCAACGTATTCATCGTGCTACCCAGCAACGTCGGCTTCTTCGATCTCGGTTGATACGGCTCATCGATCATGACCCTCGAACGACTATCTCGCAGTCGACGGCACCCGAGCCGCCAGCTTTCACGCCACTGCGATGCGCTCAACTACTTTCCATTTATGTTGACGGAACGGAAACAGCCTGCAGTTCGAGTTCGTTGGCCCCGGGTTCGACTCTCGGTCCGGGCTCCACGTCACCGTCTCCAGTGACTGCCTCCACCGTTTGGTTCGTCCTGACGAAGCGAGTTTGTCGCAACGTCAGAGAGTTGAGCGCCCGTCTCTAAGGACTCTGCCCAACGCCGAGGAAACGCGGGCAAAGAAAAGACAGCCTCAGATATTCAGCACCGCCGGGAGCCATTCGACGAGTCGCTCGGCGACCACATCGTCACTCTTGGCAAGCAGGTGGCCGTCGCCTGGCAATATCTCGACGTCGCCATAGCCGGCGATCGCCTGGACCATCAGACTCGCCTCCGACGGCAAAATCTCGTCGCAGTCACCGTGAAACAACAACAGCGGTCGTCCGCCAAGTGCCCCGGCAACCTCGCAACCCGCTGACTGCGTGGCGAAGGTGACCACGCCAGCCACTGACGACGTCATCACCACCGCTGCACGAATCGCCACCGCACCACCGAAGCTGTGGCCCATCACTACAACCCGCTCCGCACCCGCATTGCGCGCCCACTCCACACCGCACGCCAAGTCGTGAGCACACAGGTCCAAGTTATTCGGCTCCCGATAACTAATGCGCAGGACTCGAACACCTCGATCTGCCCACTCATCACCGAGACGTTGGTATAGGCCATGCCCAGGCCCCAACAATCCACCCATCGCCCCGCCGCACACGACCAGCGCAGCAGGTTTTTGCTCAACCGGTGCGACTGGTTCGTGCCAGAGCACACTCAACAACCCACGCGAGGTGTAGACCTCGCGGTGTCGCAACGACTCGGTGATCGACGTTTCTGTGGTGGCTAATGCGTGTAACGCTTCCAAGGCCGTCG
>Ga0213869_10003088_pt1 | contig 11214 bp, 18 predicted proteins | sample PICome_10_FD_160083 | JGI IMG/M metagenome (GOLD analysis project Ga0213869, IMG submission 160083) | Coastal seawater microbial communities near Pivers Island, North Carolina, United States - PICO132 | ecosystem: Environmental > Aquatic > Marine > Coastal | place: USA: North Carolina...
AGTCAAGAAGAAATAGACGACAACGAAGCCGCATACAAAAAATATATTGGCAAACATAAAAAAGACGAAAGTGTTGAAGAAGGTGAAGGCGATCTTTACGACAAACTGATTGGACTGATGCATGATGAAGAAGCATACGCAAAAGCATGTGGTTTATCAATGAAAGAACTTGATAACGAAATGGGTGAGATTAGTAGAGACTTGGGTTTACACATGGATGATGACAGAGAAGCAATTATCACGAGACATGCTGAAGACCAAGAAGAAAAAAATAAAGTCAAAGAAAGCAGTGAAGATTCAGGAGAAGGTTCTATAAGTGATATGAGTGATGAAGATCTTATGGACTATGTAGGACAAAAGGAAGAAGATATAATAGATGACATTCAACAACATATTGCTCCAGACTTTTTACATAAAGACAATTACGATGAAATGTTTATGAAGTACAGAGAAGAAGTACTAGAACCAGCCGCACATGAGGTTAGTCAAGACGCCGCTGACGGTATGGAGCCTGCAGATGCAGACTACGAAGAATCTGTTGAAACAACATCTAAAAATGCTTTTAATACAGCATTAGAAGAACTTAAAAAATTAGCAGGACTAGAACTTAACGAAGAACAAGATGAAGATTGTCCTAAATGTGGTAAAACAAAACATGTATTAAAAGCATGTGCATCATGTGGGTGTAGTTAATATGAGCGAAATAGATAGATTACAAAAACTAGCAGGTATAGTTTCAGAAGGTGATGGTGAACCTGGAGTTGATTATAGGTCAGACACAGGCGAAGGTGAGACTAAGAAAGCCGCTATTGGTCATATTGATAATGAAAGAGGAATGATATCTAAAGAGTTATACCTAATTGGTAGAAATGCTATGGATGTTCACAAGATGTTAAAAGACTTACCAGATAGTGATTTCCCTCACTGGTGGCAAGCAAAGATAGTGAAGGCACACGAGTATTTAGAAGGTGCTAAAAACTATTTAGATGCTGAACTTAATGCTCCTAGAGGAGATGATGTACAAGCAAGTCCAGAAGTTATGGATAACGAAGACCCTAGCGGCGTAAGTTAATATCCTTTAAAAATAACCTACTGATATTAGTATAACCAACAGTTTGTTGCTTATCTATCTCCCAATGATTTTGTTTCTTTGCAAAACTTGAATAAAAATTATCTAAACTAAACCCTGCTTCAAAGTAAGTATAAGATGTATTAGAGTTTGTTTTGTAATCTAAATCTAATAGTTTAAATATATCTCCACTAAACATTTCTTTTTTACTAAGTTGATCTATATCATATTCGTTGTTAAATAATAAACTATTAGGATCTATCTCTTTATTGTTAATATCAAAAAACTGCTTTAAATCGTAATCTAAATCTGATGCATCATATGTTTCTTTAGTAACTGGAACTTTATTTAAAAAATTATCTTTTAAATTACAAGATACTAAATTTAATAAACTAGGTTGTATATTTTCTATATTTTGTCGTTTACAATTAAGTAGAAATAACATAATGCCTTCACCTAAAGCACAATGTCCAAATAATTCATGCAAGTATATATCGCCTTTAGGCAAGTCATCAGAAAATACATCACAATGAACTACTTCAATTTCCTCTATTGAGTCAAATCTTTCGTTAAGTTTATTAAATAGGTTAGTACTTTGTTCACAACTATATACTTTTTTGGCTCCATATTTTGCTGATAACCAAGAAAAGAAACCTGTTCCTGTTCCACATTCTACTACAATTTTACCTTTTACATTTTCTTTTATATACTTTATATACGAATTTGTCCTGTTATTGTCTAAAAGCATTTCCCAAATAAGCATTTCTTTATCGTACTTTTCTGTAACGTATTGTTCTAGTTGCTTAGTTGTCATTTGATATCAGTTAATTCTGCTCCAAATATAAATCTATAACTATTAATTCCTAATGGAAATTCTGTACCATGATAACTTTTATTTGTTGCTTTAAACAATAATGCTGTACCTGGTACAAATTCTACTTCTTTTACAAAGTTTCTATTTTTGTCATTACCATTATATAATCTAGTACCCCAGCCACTATAATCTTCTTTGTTATCACCTATATAAATTAATACCTTAAGTATACCAGCATTTGGATTTGATTTCTTGACATATTCATATTCGTCTGTATGAGGTCCTAAAGATATATCTGGATTAGTAACATTCAATCCACCAACCCATTCCCATTCATTACTAGAAAATCCTAGTTCTGTTGACATAGTATAAAGTTGCTTAAAAATTTTGTCATTTAATTCATTTGTGACATCAACACCAAATAGTCCTACTGATGTTTGTACATTCATATCATCTAAATTAAATAGACTTCTATCATCATATGTTTGTTCGTTTATTTTATTACAGCAACTATAATAAAGGAATTTAGATTCTTCAAATGTTAAAAAATCAGATATAATTAAATGTTCAAAAGGTTCTTGTACATTGTTATAAATCATGTGAATTATTTACCAACTCTGTAGCCATATCTCCCCAAAATCTGCCCGCTCTAGGTCCACCGTTTCCTGTTCCGTCTGACTCACCTGGTATCTTAATCCATAAAAATGCATCACATTTTTCTTCTCCAGTATCACATGTAGGAGGTATCCCAACTGCTCTTCCAGGAGGATTGCACCAATCGTTACCATGAGGGCCATTCCCATTGCGACTTGTATCAATTACAAAATGCCAATTTTCGTTGTACTCACATACCTTTAATGCCCATTGTAGGCTTTCTTCTGTTGATCTATAGTTACTTACATTAACACTAAACCCTCTAACTTTGTCATTAGATACACTCTGTATAAGTCCTGCGGCTTCTTTTGGGGTTAACCAATTGCTATGCCCTATGTCTACATATACTAAAGCATCACTTTCACTTGTAAGTACCCTTAGTCCTTCCTTCATTAAGTTAAGTCTATACTCAGATTGTATAGGCTCCATCTGTGTAGTATGAGGTAAAGCATCAGGTTCATATATAATAATAGGTTTATGTCCTTTAATACCCTGGCAAAATTCGTTTAAGAATATAAGATAGTCTGTACTTGTAGTAGCACCACCCTTGCTGTAATGACCTAAGTCTCTTTGAGGTAAGTTGTATAAGACAAAATAAGGAAGTCCTGGTAGTGTTCTTTTGAGTAGTCTATGTAGACTTTGTGTAAGTTTAGAATAAGCATTTTTATTTTTCTTAGCACCATACCAGAATGCTACAGGATACTCAAATATTTTTGCTACTTCAGGATGTGTTAAACGATGGTCTTTAACTCTATCAAAGTTATTGATCCAAAAAGGATAATTAATCATTTGGCTTGTAGACTACGGTCTAACTCTTTAAAAATTTTATCTCGTTTTTTAATGGCTCGATCTAATTTAAACTTACTGACTTTATTTACGAATAGTTCACCTTGTAAATGTTCAAATTCATGTTGAAAGCATCTTGCGTCTATGCCATCTAACCAACCTTCTACTTCTGTTATGCCATCATATAATGTATATTTTACTTTAACTTTTGCTGGCCTTGTTACATGTATATATAACATAGGAAAGGAAAGACATCCTTCTTCCATATTAACTTCCTCTTCGCTGAACTCTAATATTTGAGGATTGTATACACCCACATCACCTGAACCTTCCATATTCATAACAAACATGTTATAACTATTTCCTATTTGTGGACTTGCTAATCCTATGCCGTGTCTATCTCGCATAAGTTTAAACATGTCAACTTCTCTTTGAGACCAATCACATTTAAAACTAAACGGATCTATATCTGCAGGCCTATGAAGTGCTGGATGATCTGGTTTTACTAGTTGGCATAGCCATTTATCTTCTGGTTCTAACATATTAGTATTTATTAAAATTGCTCCGCAGGTTTACTACGGAGCGATGATTGGGTAAATTAATTGTATTAGGAGAACAATATTCCCAATCAAGTAAACTTATCTTCCTTGTCCGTTATATTTTTTGTGAGAACGTTTCTTTGATTTATTCATAGTAGACGTACCAATTTTGCAACGTCTTCCTCTTCCGCCTTGTCCTTGTGATGTACTTTTTCTTGTAGGAGTTATTCCACTCCCTCCTTTTTTATATATTGCCATTTATTTCCAATGTTTATTTAAAAGTTTATCTTCTAATAAGTATGCTTCTTTTTCCCAAGGTGTTTCACTATAAGGTATTTTACTATAGTTTATTTTTTTCCAAATACTCAAACTATTATGTAATTCACCTTTAATAAATTGCTTGGCATGAACTAATTCGTGTGCTAAGTTTAGCATCATCTCTTCTATTGTAAATGATGTTTTTTTAGTACCACGTGCTAATTCAATTTCAGCACCATCCTTATCACCTGAACATAATGCATAATGATTATGTTCACATTTACTTACTATATAAATATCAACTTCTACATTTCTTCTTACACGAGGTAATAATTCCTGTAAAATATCTAAAGTATAATTAATAACTTTCTTTTTGTTTTTAATTCTACCGTTAACACTTATAGTAATCATAAATATATTATACAGCCTTTGTTATGTTTGTCAAGTAAAAAACCTCCCCTAAGGGAGGTTTTCATTCTAGTCTTCTCGTATTAAAGTCGTCGAGAGCCGACTGCAAATATTGGTTTTTAGTTTAAAGAGTCTCCAACCTCCCGGGCACCCGGGTAACCGCTCTATATATGGTACTCCGTAGGGGAGTCGAACCCCTGTTGCCGAGATGAAAACCCGGTGTCCTAGGCCTCTAGACGAACGGAGCAAATTAGAGCAGGCAGTACACTTAGGGAGTTTACAGGACCATGTCCAACCCAATTTACGAAATACCACTCGTGCCTGCTCAAAACCTTTGCCTAAACTCTCTAGTGAGTTCTTTATCTTTTAAACTTCTAAGGAACTCTTCTAGATTCTCTACTTCCAGTAATTTCTTTAATGCATCATGTGGCCGTAAATCTAATTGCCTTGCCACATAAGCCGCCAGTTCAATAATTTGATATCTACCCATATCAAGATTATTACATACTGACTGAACATCTACTTGTTCTTGTTCTTCTGTAATTTCCGTCCTAAATTTTTTCTCTGACATTTGTTCCTTTTTTAAATTTATTATAACACCTTTTTAATAATTGTCAATCATAATTATTAAAGTTTACTTTCCTGTTAGTTATTTTTTTCCAAAACTTTCCTATTTTGTTGCCCCATGTTTCCTGAGTATATCGTTCTTTAAGTGCCACATAGTCCTGATCTGATGGAGGTATAATTAAAGTCTCACCTTCTTTTATTATATATTCTTCATATTGTGTATCTTTTTGTGAAGTTATAGTTTTACCGCCATGGTTGTAATGTAATATAAGCATTCCATCTCTACCTTCTAGAGCACTAATTTTTTCATAGTACTCTAGTGTAGCAAAATCTTCTGCTATTGCATTTATTTTATCTGTATATTGGCCCACTTAATTATTTATACTTAGATTTTTTCGCCTAGTTCAAAACCTCTAAATGTTTTAAACCTTGGGAACCTAAGACTCCAAGTGTCGCTGTCTTGCCCTATAGTGGCCGCATCAGCTCTTACTTCAACTAGTTGACCAACAACTTTGTCTTGAGCCGCCCATACGTCTTTACGCATGTCGTCACTTAGTCCACTGCCAACATTTACATGGAAGAACTTACCATCATCTTCGCCCTCTACTACAAGAGCACCTAACATGCCTTCGTTCTTACCTGTACCCTCTTCAAGTGCTACAACTTTAAGTGTAACTTCAATAAAGGGTTTGACCTTTAACCAAGCATGTGAACGTTTACATTTGTACCCTTCACTGTCAGGCTTAATCATTAGTCCTTCGTAACCTTCTGCTAGAGCATGTTTGTTAAGTTTATCGAACTCTGCTTGACCTTCTTCAGTATCAAAGTCAACACTAAATGCATCAACAACTTTAATTTTACTGTCTTCAATAACAGTATCAATCATACGTTTACGTCTTTCAACTGAATTAATACTGGTACCACCTGCTTCAAACTCTTCAAGTGTTAGCATATCAAATAGTGCCAAGAATGCGTCTTCAGTATTAGCACCTGATTTTCTATGTACTTGCTTCATTAATGTTTGAAAGTCCTCACTCATTACTTCACCATCAAACACTAAGCCATTGTACTCAGGCTTACTAAGTGCATCTTCAATAAGGTTAAAGTTAGGAAGTATTTTACCATTACGTGAATATAATGTTGCACTACCTTTTTGCACAATAGCAATAACTCTTACACCATCATATTTGTATTCAACTGAACAAGCACCTTTAATTTTCTTAGGGTGTTTAGCACCATCATGTGCTAACATACAACCAAAGATTGGAACTGTGCCTTTTTGTACACCATTAACTGTACCAACACTAACACCACAACGTAGGTCTTTCAGTAATATTCTTCTGTACCAATCGTTCCATTGCTCATTAGTTGCTTGTTCGCATAAGTCTATAATGGCATCTCTGGCCGCATGACCAGTTAATTCTCTTTCATATAAGCCTTCAGCAAGTACATAAAAGTCTGCATTAGTAATTCCTTTACCATCTGTCTCACTAACAGGAACCTGTTGTACTCCAAATGTAACTAAAGGATTAAGTGCCCACTGTAAGCCTTGTCTAAAGTCTGCGTCAGCAATATGATCAGCAACAACACCTTCTTTAAAAAGTCTGCTGTTATCTGTTTCCAGTTTTTGTATAATATTCCAAGGATTCATTAAACATTCCTCACTAAATTTGAACCTGCATGGTCCATGATGTTACCATTTTTATCTCTACCTGGAGATGTTGAAGCATGTATAATGCTATCAAAATCTCTAACATTAATACCAGTTCTGTTTAACACACTATCAAAAACTCTATCTCTCATTACTTTCATATGAGGAACATTTATACTTACAGGGTATTCACTGCCTTCTGGGTGGTCTATGTTCTCTTCATGTGTATACCACATTTCTTCAAGTGCTGTAAGTTGAATATTAGCACTAGATTCGTCATTTGCATTATAGCAAGTTAAAGTACCAATCCAGTAACCTAATGGTGCTGTAATTTTGTCCTTGCTTTGGTTTGTTGTGTTTAAGTTTTGCATAATTTAACTCCCTTTTTATTTAAACTATACATATATTATAGCAAGAAAGCACAATTTGTCAAGTGTTTTCTACCACTTTTATGTCACAATATTCATTAAAAGTTGCTATATCTATCTTACTATCCTTAACTGCCATAACACATAAGGGTTCACCTTGTAAGACTCTTTTTTTAACATTATATGCTCTATCTTCCATATAATCAGACATTGTAAGATCAGCATTTATCGTTGCTACTTCTAATAATGTAAAATCGTTTATCATAGATCTACACGACTCCAAGGATTCTGATCCCTATGTTCTAATAAATCCTGAATACAATAAATTCCTAGTTCTTTATAATTATGTAAATTACGTTTATTAGGATTTTTACCCATTGCAATATCATACGATTTCATATCTTGTATGTAGGACTTTAACCCACTACTTGATGTAAGTGGGTAGTCACTAGCCATTGGCTTCTGTGCCATTATGCTGTCTCCAGTTTAACTGATGCTAAATCAATATTTTCTAATGATTCTGTAATGTCTTTAAAACCAAAACTATCAACTATAAAGTATCTTACATTAGATTCAATATCTTCAATATTCATTACTTCATAGCCTAGTTGTGGCACTTCAGCAACAATATCTCCTACTGATAATGAATGCATATTTCTAAATGTAACTACTTCACCGTCTTTGCGAGTAATTGTTTTCATTTCGTAACCTGAAACATGCTTTTCAAATACAATATCTTCACCAGTTTCTTCATCAAGATAACATTGGTTTAGTATTGAGAATACTTCTTCTTTATTAGTTACAGTATAATCAACACCATCTCCTTGTGTAAGTCCACAGAATCTTCCGTCTACTTCACATACTTTAGAATAAAATCCAAACAGTTCTGGATTCCAATGTTTATGACCACTAAATAATCTTCCACCTGCATCTTCAAATGCTGTTCTATTTTTTTTAACTTGATAAATTGCGTATAACATATTAACTCCCTTTTATTTAATATGCTATTAGTATAACACAAAAGCACACCTTGTCAACCTTTATTTTCATAGTTTTTAATTTTTTTTAACAAAAATGATAAATAAAACTGTAACAAAATTGTAACAAACCTGTAACAAATATGTTGCAGTTCACACTAGTGATAAAGCAATGATCAGTTAGGTGCAATTGGTTACTACATTCCAGGAGAAAAATATGGCGAATCCATTAGGAACAGTAGCCATGCAAACTCATCGTTTAGCATCGGTTTACTTTAAAAAATTTCATAATTTAATGAAATCAGGAAGGATTAATAAAGTTGTGAAATTAACTATTACTTAGGTAATACTTTATAGTCACGAAAAAACTGTTGAACGCATACTGCTTGCCAGTGTGCGTCAGCAAGTGCATCATGTAAGTCCTCTTGTATATCTTTACGAGGATCTTTAGGCATCATTTTAAATAATGTTCTACAATCACTTACTTGCCAAAAAAACCAATTCATATGCATATCAAAATCTCTAAATAGATTTTCTAATATAACCATATCAAATTGAGGACCTTGAGCCCATATAGTATCACATCCTGTAAGCCAAGCATTCATATCTTTCATAAAGTCTATATTGCTTACTCTACCTTCATCAGTAAAAGAACGTTCTTGTATCTCAGGATCTTGTTTAGACCACCATTCTATAGTTTTATCATCAACAAATCTGCCTTTAGCATCTTGTTCATCTATATCTAACTTCCATAGTTTAGGTGTATGTGGTTCTATATTAGTAAAAGGATCAAACTTTACAGCACCCACAGTTAATACAACACTATTAGGCATTGTGCCTAATGTTTCTATATCAATCATCGCATGTGTGGCCATATATTACTCCATTTAAAGTAATATTATAGCAGATTTTAAAAGTTTGTCAACTACAAAGTTATCATTGTATCGTCAGGCAATTCGTCTTGTCCGTCTATTGGTGCAAGTTGACCAGCACCTTTTACACCATCGCCCCAGACCATTTTCTCAAATGGGTCTTGATTACCTTCTTTAACTTTTTCCCAGAACTCTGAAGGTTGTCCTATTTTATCTAAGAACCATGCAATTTTGTGTGCAGTATTTACACGAGCCTGTTGCATATCTGTATGCCCAAAGTCTTTGGGGTCAGAGGGATTACCTTCCATGTACTTTCTGTTGCGGAAAGTTTCGTCGTCGTTATTACCTGTAATATCTGCTCTATCATGTATAAACTCAAAGTCTACTCTTTCAAATATATCTAACATGTATGCAATATGACTTAGCCAAGCATCATTCTGTGCATTTTGACTTAAATGTCCCATTAATATAAACCAGTCTTTTGGAACGATTGGTAGTATTGCGTAAGGATGTCCTTCATGATTATCTTTAGGTCCTAGTAATTTAAACTGTCCGTTGTATTGATCTATGACCTCGTCCCAGCCTTCTGTAACCATTAAACAATCATCGTTCCAAAAGAATAACCACTCTCCTGTTGCAGAGCCGGCCAATGTATTAACGTAAATATGAAGATTTTCATATCCAAGAGGTTTAAAAATACTTGCTCTTGCTTCTACTTTATTTTCGTTTAGCAAGGCAGTCATTTCATTTTTAATAAATTCAACTACACCTTCATCATCTTGATCCACACCAAACAAGATTTCTAATCTTTCAGGGTGTGATGCCTTTTCAACTAAGGATACTAAACTATTTTTTAGTACTTCCTGTCTGCCTCGTGTTGGTAACAATATAGATATTGTTTCTAATTCTTTTTTACTTTTGGGTTGTTGTTTTGCCACTTTTTACCTCTTGTTTTTCTCTGCTGTAATTATTTTCACCTGTAAATAATTTTCTAATGTTTCCTCTAAATGTATAATGACCTACATGATTAAGTGCAGTTCTAGGATCTAAATATACCGTACCACCCATTCGTTGCCATGTTCTACAGAACATGTAATCTTCTGACAAGTAACGTCGGCTATCAGGATCAATCATTGTATCAAACAATGCATACATAAAAGGCTCAAACTTTTGATCTACATTAATATCGTTTACATATTTCCAATCAGGATGTTCGTCAAACATCTTTTGAATTGTGTCTCTTCTGATACACATAAATCCTGTGCCAGCATCTTTTAATTTCACAAGGTTGTCTTCTATTTGTACTTGTGGTGTTGGATTTCCATTATCGTCTTTTAAAAAGTCAAAGTTTACAACATAGTTTGAACTATGACCTTCAATTGTTTGTGAAGTTTCCTCTAAGTTACTTCTTGATGCTCCAATAATACTATCCCAGTTAATTGCTTTCTTAGGATAAGCACCTACAACAATAGGTTTATCATATGCTACCATTCTTAAAACATCTTCTGCATTGAACTCAATATCAGCATCAATAAAAAATAAGTGTGTTGCCTGCTTATTTTCCATAAAGAAACTAGTAAGTGTATTCCTACCTCTAGTAACCAAACTTTCATTTGCTAGTGTGCTTATAGTGTATTGAATATTGTATTTGTTACACAATATTGCTAATTTAATCATACTCCTAAAGTATGGTTCACCTAACTGTCCACCATAACAAGGAGTAGCAATAAAAATATGCTTTTGCCTTAAAAGTCCTAATGGAATCTCAATCTTCTCATCAAGAAGTTTGTACATTACATCGTGTGTTGCTTCTGGTGTGTTTTCTACAGTTTTAGTTTTCTTTGTAGTTTTCTTCTTTGCCATTATATACCTTGTGTATGTTTTTATATACCTATATTTAAGTTTATCTTAGTTTGCATTTTATACAAACTGGCGGAAAGGGAGGGATTCGAACCCTCGGTACAGTTACCCGTACTCTTCCTTAGCAGGGAAGTGCTTTAAGCCACTCAGCCACCTTTCCGTATGGAGCGGATGCCGAGAATCGAACTCGGATCTAAACCTTGGCAAGGTCTCATAATAGCCGTTATACTACATCCGCCTGGCGATCCAGAAGAGACTCGAACTCTCAACTTCCGCCGTGACAGGGCGGTGCTCTAACCAATTGAACTACTGGACCAATTTGTATTAGTTTAACAAAGTTTTATTACTTTGTCAAGTGGTGGAGCCAGGGAGGATCGAACTCCCGACCTCC
>Ga0213869_10003089_pt1 | contig 11213 bp, 10 predicted proteins | sample PICome_10_FD_160083 | JGI IMG/M metagenome (GOLD analysis project Ga0213869, IMG submission 160083) | Coastal seawater microbial communities near Pivers Island, North Carolina, United States - PICO132 | ecosystem: Environmental > Aquatic > Marine > Coastal | place: USA: North Carolina...
TACCTCGGCACCCAACACAAAGATTGCAGTCGATGACGGCACAGCCGGTGATCAATGTCGAGGGCTTGTCGGCTGGCTATGGGGGTGTCCCGATCGTTCGCAACCTGTCCCTGACTGTCGGTGCAGGTGAGGTAGTGGCACTTCTCGGCCCGAACGGCGCCGGTAAAACCACCACCTTGCTGACGCTCTCAGGCCTCCTCGCACCCATTGCGGGCCAAGTGGATGTACTCGGCGCAACAATCCTCGGTGTGCGGCCGCACCTTCTTCCTCGACGTGGAGTGGCGCACGTTCCCGAGGACCGTTCGCTGTTCTTCGACTTAACAGTAGAGGAGAACATTCGCCTCGGCTCCACCGGCGATCGAACAACGCGGCGCGACGCACGTGACCGTGCGCTCACACTATTTCCGGCCCTGCAGCCGCTGGCTCGACGCAAAGCCGGGTTGCTGTCTGGTGGCGAGCAGCAGATGCTGGCGATGTCACGATCGTTGGCGTCTGAACCCAAGGTGCTGCTTGTGGACGAACTCAGTTTGGGGCTTGCGCCCATCATCGTCGAGCAGTTATTGCTGATCGTTCGCAACATCGCCGATGAGACCGGGTGCGGAGTTCTGATTGTCGAACAGCATGTACATATGGCCCTTGAGATTGCCGACCGTGGTTATGTATTAGGCAATGGAAAGCTGCGTCTTGAAGGTCAGGCCAGCGATCTTGCTGCGAATCGCAGCCTCCTTGAGGAGACCTACCTGGGCTGACCGGGGCCCGCCCGGTCAGTTGCTGGTGCACTCCATGCAGTGGACATCGTCCGGAACGCTGTCGCTGACTAAGAGGCTCATTCAATCCATCAGCTTCGCGTCTCCTAATTCAAAATCGTAGACGAGGTCAAAGCCCATGAGCGTGTGCTTCGAATCGGCGGCGACGGCCCAATATCAGGCCATAGGAGTATCCCGATGTGGAGGGAAGACTTTGGCGAAGTCGGCCTGCGATCAAGTGATCAGGCAACATGTCACATGGACTTTGATCTTGCCCAGACTGACGTACTGCTTTCAACGACGCGTGCAGTGCGCAAGCGCCTCGACTTTGATCGCGAGGTGACGGACGATGTACTGCTTGAGTGCCTACAGCTGGCGGTTCAGGCGCCAACCGGCTCGAACCAGCAGGGGTGGCGATGGATGATCATCCGCGACGCTGAGAAGAAAGAAGCACTCGCCAAGCTCTACCGCGACGCCGGCGGCGAATATCTTGCCGCCGCGGCCGATGCGGCGGATAGCGGTACGCAGCAAGGACGCGTTATCGATTCGGCGAACTTCCTTGCGCAAAAGCTCGGTGAAGTACCCGTGCTCATGATTCCCTTAATCGTCGGCCGTTTGACCGACAACAGTGCCAACAGCGCGGCAGGTCTGATGGGCTCGATCATGCCTGCGATGTGGAGCTTCCAGCTCGCCCTCCGTAGCCGCGGACTTGGTAGCTGCTTGACCACGCTGCACCTTGGCAAGGAAGCCGAAGCCGCCGAACTGCTCGGCATTCCCGATCACATGACCCAAGCCGGACTCCTGCCAGTGGCCTACACACGGGGTACCGACTTCAAGCCGGCTAAGCGAGACGACGTCGCCAAGATCACCTACCTCGACACGTACAAAAACCCTATCCGTCCCCACTGAGCCGTTACTTCAGCAATCGTTCGAGGACGATCGCAACGCCATCGGCCGTGTTGGGCGGCGCCACTTCGTTGGCTGCAGCGCGGACTCGGGGATCCGCATTGCCCATGGCCACACCCCGGCCTGCCCACTGGAGCATCGTGATGTCATTCCACTCGTCACCAAACGCAATGACATCGGCGGCACTGACGCCAAGTAGCTCGCAGACCCATTGCAAGCCTGCGCACTTGTCGATCGCTACGGGGCCGATATCGATCGCGTCGGCGCCCATGTGCGTTGCAGCGAGCGTCTCGGGAAGCAGCGCCGGGGCCGCGCCCAGGAGCGCTGGCACCGACATGTTGTCGTGGAAGGCGAAGAGCTTGAACACCTCGGTGCCGCCTAGCGCCAGGATGTCGTCGATTGGATCGGTGTCGACCACGGCAGGCATCCGTTCGGCAAAGCCGCGTTCGTGCGCCAGTCCCGCATCAGTCGCTACAGCGAAGCCGGTACCTGGTAGCCCTAGGCGGAAGGCCGCAACCGCTCGATGCGCCAGATCGATGTCGAAGCCCGTCAGCCGGAGTAACTGTCCGTCGGGGAACGTGCCGATCATAGACCCGTTCGTGCCAACGACATGTGAGACCGAGGTGCCCAGTTGGTCAGCGAGGTGGGTAACGAGGTGGAGCGGCCGACCCGTGGCAATGACAACGTGATAACCGGCATCTGCCACGGCCTGCACGGAGGCAACGTTTCGTTCTGAAACGTTGCCTCTGGATGTGAGCAGGGTGCCGTCCAGGTCGAGCGCAATCAGCTTGGGAGTCACATTGCCACGGTACTGATCACGTTGACACAACACCTTGGAGTGCCCGACGTTAAGGCCCCGACGGCCACGCTGATCGACCGGTGAACGCGGAGAGCTAGCGTTCAGAAATGAACGCATTCGCAGACGGTCTTCTGACAGTCAGCAAAGAGCGGGCGCGGGCGCGGGTCGGTATCAAGTGGACTAAACACAGCGTCGACGTCATTCCGTCATTCGTGGCAGACATGGACTTCGACCCTCCTCAATCCATTCTCAACGCCATTCAAGGCCACGTCGAGCGCGGCGACTTGGGCTATGGACCTTTCTCAGCTGAGCTGGCCCCCGCATATGCCGACTGGCAGGAACGCCAGCACGGCTGGCGCCCGGACGAGCGTCAGATTCGACCGTTTACCAGTGCGCTGCACGCCCTCGAGGTCGCTCTCTGGAACACGACTGAACGCGGTGACGGAGTCATTGTCTTCACTCCGATTTACTACCCGTTTCTCGACGCCATCGCCGACAGTGGCCGACGTCGCATTGACTGTCCACTCGATCCCAACGGATGGCGTCTCGACCCAGCGCGTCTCGAGGGCGTCATCGACGCCACGACCAAGGTGATCCTCTTTTGCAACCCGCACAACCCGACCGGTCGCGTTTTCGATGCAGAAGAGGTTGCGGCGGTCGCTGACGTCGCCGAACGTCACAACCTGCTCGTAATCACCGACGAGATCTGGGGCGAGTTGCTGCACCCTGGCGCAGTACACCGCCCTCTCGCGATTTGTGACGAGAGATTTGCCGGTCGGCTTGTCACGCTTGGGTCCGCCAGCAAGACGTTCAACATCGCCGGCTTGCGTACCGCTGTCGCACACGTTGATCACGAGCCCCTACTGTCCGCACTCGGATCGATGGCCGGTCATCAACAGGGCTCGCCCAGCTCACTTGGTATCGTCGGCACGCTGACTGCGTGGACGGAGTGCGACGAGTGGATGCGCGCCGCGCAACGGACGATCACCGCTCGCCGCGATCAGCTCACGCGGCGTCTCGCTGCTGACGCCCCAACGATTGGATACCACGCACCAGAAGCGACTTATCTCGCCTGGCTTGACTTCACCGAAGTGGCTGCTGGTGCTGTGGGTGTCAGTTTGGGTGATGATCCGGCGGAGTACTTACTCAAACATGCTGGGGTTGCACTATCGAACGGCCCGAAGTTCGGCACCGAGGGAGTGGGCGTCGCTCGACTCAACTTCGCCACGTCAGAACAGCTACTTGATGATGCGATCGACCGAATCGTGCGCACCATTGACCAAGACCATTGACCAACACGATCGACCAACTGGAGATATTCGCATGACCGACACGACCGCAGGCGAGAACGAGCAGCAGGTGCATATCCGTACGGGAACAACCGAGGACATCGACTGGGCGTCGGCGTTGAGTCGACTTGACAAGGTGCTCCGAATTCGCACCACGCCAATCGGTATGAAACTGTTCCGGACCGTCGAGGAGATGGAGGCAGTGCCAAAGATCCGGCGGCCGAAGGACGTGCACACAGCGGACCAGATTGTTTCAATGGCGTCGCGTCTCAATTGGACTGTCGGGATCACCGGAACTGACCTCGTCGGCGCACAGTGCCAAGCGGTGCTTGGTCTCGGAGCGCAAGATGACGAGTGGTACTCCGGACAACACATGGCCGGCGTCTGGTTCGAAACCATCGAAGACTCAGCGGCCCATCAGGCGGCGATGACAGTCGTACCCGTCGGCCACTACCAAGCCATGGCCGTGTCGCCGCTCAGCACGGGACGCCTCGACCCGCCTGACATTTGCATGATCTACGCCACACCCGGACAGATGATTTTGCTGATCAACGGACTGCAGTGGTCGGGGTACAAGAAGCTCGAATGGGGTTGCGTCGGTGAGTCGTCTTGCGCTGACTCGTGGGGTAGAGCACTTTCGACTGGTGAGCCGAGTCTGTCGATTCCGTGTTATGCCGAGCGCCGCTACGGCGGTGTGCAAGATGACGAGCTTCTGATGGCACTGACGGGTGACCAGCTGGTCACTGCGATCAATGGAATGGAGGCACTGTCGCGAAATGGGCTGCGCTACCCGATCCCACCTTACGGAATTCAAACCGACGCTCGTGCGGGTCTCGGCGCAAGTTACTGACGGTTAGTCTTGCGTTCGGTCCGATCTCGGGTCGTCAGCGGATTCGGCGATCAACTTTGCTTCGGGAGAGTATTACCGAACCAGCCTGCGAGTAACCGGGAGCGCCGTTGGTCCTCGCCCGAGCAGAACGTTGCCCCAACTCACATTCGTACCGGGCCGTAGGGTGATGTCGGGGTAGCGCTCGACCAGACGCCCGATGGCGACTTCAGTCTCAAGACGGGCGAGGGCAGCTCCCAGGCAGAAGTGGCCGCCATATCCGTACCCGAGATGAGCCCGACCGTTCCGACGGTCGAGTGTGAGCTCGTTGGGGTGGTCGAACACTGCTGGGTCGCGGTTCGCTCCGAGCACACCAAGGAAGACGGTCTGGCCGGAATCGAGGTGCACGTTGGAGCGCTCGTGTGCCTCGCCGACGACGCGGACCATCAGCTTGGTCGAGCCGTCGAATCGATGGAGCTCTTCTAGCGCCGAAACTAATGCTTCAGGATGCTCGAGCAGCCACAGACGTTGCCGATCATGAGTGAGGAGCGAGTGCATCGAGTTGGATATGAGATTGGTCGTCGTCTCGTGGCCTCCGAACAACAACAGTGTCAGTGCCCCGACGAGTTCAGTTGGGGCGAGGCCTGTATCAGGGTCGTCGTTGGTCACGGCGATCAGTGCCGAGATCAAGTTGTCGGTGGGGGCGTCGGTATAGCGTTCGACCAGGTCGCTGAAGTAGTCAACGAACTTGGCGCTTCCAGCAATAGCTCGCTCCACTCCCGCAGCACGGTTGGCGGTGCCGAACACGATCGCGGCGAGTTGGTCGCTCCAGTGTTTGAACTCATCGCGATCCTCTGCAGGTACACCAAGAAGTTCGGCAATCACGATGGCCGGGAGCGGGAATGCGAAGTCGCGCACAAGGTCGGGTTCGTCGATGGATGCGAACTGCTCGAGCAGTTCGTCGACGATCTTCTCGATCCTCGGTCTGAGTCCGGCAACGCGTGACGGTGTGAATGCGCGACTCAGTGGTTCCCGCAGTCGCGTGTGCTCTGGCTCATCATGGAACACCATCCAGCCACGCAATAGCTCAAACGTCTGTCCCATAGCTGCTTGGGTTTCGGCATCAAGTCGTTGTTCAAGCGGTGTCAACCGGTTACTCGAGAGACGTTGGTCGTGAAACCCGAGTCGTACGGCCTCGTAGGTGGTGAAGAGCCATGCTCGATGCCGAGCGAGCCACACGACATCGCCAAGTGCTCGGAGTTCAGCAAAGGTTCGATGCGGATTTCTGATGACGCCAGCCGACAGGAGGTCGACGTCGCTCTCAATGCGTTTCATCGAGTTGGCCCGCGCAGTAGCGCGATGACGCAGGCATTTGCGTCAACGCCGGCTGCACCGCCACCCATTGTCTCGAGCAGCGCAATTTCGGCATCGGCCACCTGTCGGTCAGCGGCCTGGCCGCGGAGCTGCCAGACCAGTTCGGCAGTTTGCGCAAGCCCAGTCGAGCCAAGAGGATGGCCGCGCGAAAGCAGCCCGCCGCTCGGGTTGACTGGCTGGGGACCACCAAGTTGTGTGTGGCCTGACGGTGCGAGCTCCGCTCCATGACCTTGGGCAGCGACCCCGATTGCTTCAAGGGTGAGTATTTCGCCGATCGTGAATGCGTCGTGCACTTCGAACACGTCGACGTCTTGAACACTCAGCCCAGTTTCAGCGAACGCTCGTGCGGCAGTAGAGGCGACGGTCCTGAACCCCCATGGGGCATCGTCGACTGATGTCCATAGCGGCCCAGAAGAGAACTGACTGGTCATGATCTCGACATGGCTATTACTACTGGCGTTGAATGTGGTCACGACTGCGGCGCCGGCGCCGTCTGACATCGGGCAGCACTGGAGCAGCGTGAGCGGCCCGGCGATTGGCCGGCTTTCCAACACTTCGGCGCTTGTTGGGGGCGTACCCGACAGGTGCGCTCGCGGATTCAGAGCGCCGTGTGCCTTGTTTTTTACCGCCACCTCGGCCAGAAGAGCAGCGTCGAGTTGATGTTGCTGAACATACCGACTGGCCTGTAACGCGTAGAGCGCCGGCATAGCGAGTCCTGCTCGTCCTTCAGGGTCGCCTGGTTCGGGGACGATCGGACCCGCAAACTTTGTTGAGAGTTGCTCGACGCCGACGGCGAGCACGTTGTTGTAGCGACCCGAGGCGACAGCATGTTGTGCTTCGTGCAATGCCACCGTGCCGCTGGCACATGCTGCTTCGATCTTGAACGCCGGGATACCACCAAGACCCGCTCCGGCTAGGACGCGATTCGCCACGCCAGGCGGTCCGAAGACTGAACCCACAAATGCCGCATCGAATTCGGACACGCTCAAGCCGCTGTCGTCGATCGCCTCAGCGATTGCTTCCCAGGCGAGTTCCTCGATCCGTTGCTCCGGGAAGCGCCCAAACGATGAAGTGCCGACGCCAGCGATGCCGACCCGTCGGCTACTCATTGGCCGACCGCCTTGACGGTGAGATTGCCGTTTTCTTCTCCGGTGAACCGGACGAGGCCCCCGGCGGGGACTTCGTTGCCGCCGACGACCTGTGCAAGGACGCGTGGTCCGGCGTCGACATCGATGTAGGCCAAGACAAAGGGTGGGGCGAGTTCGCCGATGCGAAGATGAACCGTTGCTGACGACCAAACCACACCCGTAGGCCCGAAGTCGGTCGCAATGGTGTTACCGAGACATCTTTCGCAGCGAGGGTGGCGGCGTGCAGCGTTGTGGCCGCAAGCTGTGCAAGTGGAGCCTGCAATCCGATCGCCGATCAGGCAGGGGCGCGGATCAGCGGGGGTCGGAGGGGTCGCTGGCACAACTTTACTCAAGCAGGTGGCAGCCTCGCGGAGCAACTTGGAGTGGCCTGCGGTCTGAGGTTCCCTGACCTCTAGCGCTGGTGTATCGGCGTGACCGGGACGTGACTCTTTTACACCGTCGGCTCGTCGGTGCCAACGGTCACCGGCGACACTAGACATATGGACGTCCGTGGACTCATGGCCCAGGCCGCAACTCTCAACGCTCGGCGCACTGCGGTGATCCACGGCGATCGTCGACTGACCTTTGAAGAAGCATGGAGGCGGGGGATTCAGCTCGCAAATGCCCTCCTCGCGCTGGAGTTGCATCCTGGCGATCGAGTCGGGGTACTCGAAGACAACAGCATCGAGGCGCAGGACTTTTTCGCAGGTGCAACGATTGCTGGACTAGTTCGAGTGCCGCTTTACGCTCGCAATTCTGCTGAGGCACACACCCACATGCTTGCTCACACTGGTTGTCGTGCGGTGGTTGTGGCCGAGCAGTACGCGCACGAGATTGAGGCGATCCGTGGCGACCTCCCGGGCGTCGAACATGTTGTGGTGCGGGGTCGTCATGATGGTCTGGACTACGAGGAGTGGCTTGCGTCTTACAGTGATGTGGATCCGCAGGTACCAATCGATCCGGATGACTGGTACATCATCCGCCATACCGGGGGGACTACCGGCAAGCCCAAAGGCGTTGCCTACACCCATCGGTCATGGCTGGCTGCAGGTCGCGATTGGTTCTACAACTTCCCACCGATGGTCGCTGGAGAGCGATGTCTCCATGTCGGACCGATCTCGCACGGTTCGGGGTACCTCTACACGCCGACCTGGTTGAGTGGCGGGTGCAATGTGCTGCTCGACCACTTCGAGCCATCGGACACGATTGGGGTAATGGAGCGCGAACAGGTGGGGTACATGTTTGCAGTCCCAGCGATGCTCAACGCACTCGCTCGTGAAGAAACCGCCTGTAACCGTGATTGGTCGGCTCTGAAGGTGATTCAGATCGGTGGCGCGCCCATCGCCGACGAGACAGCGCTACTTGCTCGGGATGTGTTTGGGATGGTGCTGTATCAGGGCTTTGGGCAGACCGAAGCCCTGCCCGTCTGCATGATGGGCCCCGAGGAGTGGTTTTCCGACGTGGAAGGCTCTGAGCCATTGCGGTCGACCGGTCGGGCCCTGCCGTTTGCATATCTTCAGATCCGTGACCCGGAAAATCCGAGCATCGAGTGTCCCATCGGTCAGCAAGGTGAGATCGCAATCAAGTGTGATGGCCAGATGCTTGAGTTTTGGGAGAACCCCGAGGCGACCGCCGAACGGATCACCGCCGATGGTTTTGTACTCACCGGGGATATTGGCCGACTTGACGAGAACGGCTATCTGTACGTACTTGACCGTAAAGATGACATGATCATCTCCGGCGGTTTCAATATTTGGCCGGCCGAACTAGAGAACGTCATTGCTGACCATCCTGGCGTCGTCGAGGTCGCTGTCTTTGCTGTCCCAGACGAAAAGTGGGGTGAGACGCCGATGGCAGTGTGCGCGGTAGCGGACGGTGTTGCCGTCGACGATGCAGCGGTCGCCGATGAGATCAGAACCCTGTGCGCCAATCGCCTTGGCTCGTATAAGAAGCCGACGCACGTCGAACTGTGGGCTGAAGCGTTGCCGAAGAGCCCGGTGGGAAAGATCCAGCGCAAGATCTTGCGTGAGCCGCATTGGGTTGGATTCGATCGCCGTGTGGCTGGTACCTGACCGCTTGGAGCAAAGTGAAAGGGGTCGAATCGCGTAGTGTACGAGTATGAAGATCTGGCGTCTTAAGCAACACGGCAACCCCCTCGAACAGCTCGAACTGGTAGATGAAGACGCCCCCAAACCCGGCCCAGGCGAGGTCCTGATCGACCAGGAAGCGGTTGGCCTCGCGTTTCCCGATGTGCTTTCCTGCCGAGGCATGTATCAGGTGAAGTCGTATCCCGGACACACACCGGGTGGGGAGTCATGTGGAACGGTCGCAGCGCTTGGTGAAGGTGTTGCCGGAGTCGAGGTGGGCCAACGCGTGGTGTACCTCGGAAGTGGCGGGCTTGCTGAACAGGTCGTGCATCCGGCGGCCGGAGTGTTCGTCGTGCCCGGCGGGGTGTCGGCTGAGACCGCCGCTGCAATCCCGATCAACTACTGCACAACCCTCTACGCGCTGGAGGATCGGGCGAAGCTCCAGTCGGGGGAATCGGTGCTCATTACCGGAGCCGCAGGCGGTACTGGTACCGCAGCGATCCAACTGTCGAAGGCAATGGGGGCAACCACGATTGCGATCGCCGGCGGTGAAACCAAGGTCGGGGTGCTGCGAGATGTTGGGGCTGACGTCGTCATCGACCACCAGGAGAACCCCGATTGGGTCGATTTGGTACGCAAAGCGAGTGGCGGTGGAGTCGACGTCGCCTATGACCCGGTTGGTGGGGACACCTTTCACCAAGTGCGTCGCTGCATGGGCTGGGACGGACGTCTTCTAGTGATCGGCTTTGTCGCCGGCATCCCCGAGTACAAGACCAACCACGCACTGCTGAAGAGCTACTCGGTTGTTGGAGTGCACTGGGGTGCTGCTCTTGCACGCTTCCCCGACGCACTCGGCGAGCAGATGCGAACGCTGCTCGAGATGGCAGCAGCAGGGACCATCGACCCGCCGTTGTACCCCCCCTACTCCTTCGATCAGGCCGCCCAAGCTCTCCAAGACCTCGCCGACCGGAAGACTCACGGCAAAGTAGTCGCCAGGTTCTGAGGAGAGGTCCGGGCAGGCTGCTTAGCAGTAGCGGCGGGCAAGTTCGGCGATGTGCTCCGGGTACATATCGCAGCAGCCGCCGATAATGGTCGCCCCGTCGGAGACCCACTTGTCCACTATGTCGGCATATGTGGCCGCCGTCAGTTCGTCACGCCGTTCGTGAATTACTTCGTTGGCCCGGTAATTCGGATCGTTAGCGTTAGGGAACGCGTTGGCGTAGGCGCCTATAGCGACATCAATCCCAGCTTTGCTGAATTCGGTACGCAGCTCGCGTAGTGCTGGTCCGGTCTGTTCGGGTAGCGAGCAATTGAACAGTACGCCGTCGACGACGTTGAGATGCCGGCCCACGGCTTCAACGATTTGTGGGATCGTTTCGCCTGAACGAATCGCAATGCTCTTCCCGTACTGATCCGGGAGTGCGAATGCCGCCCAGAGCGGCTTGTGTGACTCGTGTGCGGTCACTGCCGCCACGATGGTTTCGAGTTCACCGCACTGGCTCATCGTCTCAGCGACCCATCGGTCGACATAAGGGTCGAGCTTGCGTACCAACATTTCGTAAATCGGAGACGCCCGCTCGGGCTCGAATTTGTCGGGCTGATACGAACCGAAGATCGGGGGAAGCGATCCGGCGACGAGCACCTTGGATGGTGCGGCGTCTGCGGCTTCGCGCGCAAGGCGTCCCGCAAGTGCTGCGAGTTCGGCACCGCGGGCCTCGATGAGGTGATCACCGAGGTGGAATGGCACGACTGCGTAGTTGTTCGTGATGATCAACTGGGCGCCGGCTTCGATGAAGTTGCGGTGAGCCTCGAGGACGAAATTAGGAGCCTCGATGAGGGCGAGAGCCGACCATTCGGGCTGGCGAAACGGCGCGCCGATTCTTCGAAGCTCTTTACCCATTCCTCCGTCAATGACTAGGACATCCGACATTGGTGGGAAAACTATATTGCCAGGAAACACGTGAGGCGTCTCGATGCAAACTATTTCATGCAAATGTCTTGCAAAACGCGGAGTGCGTGATAAAGTACGCACTAAGACGATGCACCAAGCAGTCGATCC
>Ga0213869_10003090_pt1 | contig 11213 bp, 14 predicted proteins | sample PICome_10_FD_160083 | JGI IMG/M metagenome (GOLD analysis project Ga0213869, IMG submission 160083) | Coastal seawater microbial communities near Pivers Island, North Carolina, United States - PICO132 | ecosystem: Environmental > Aquatic > Marine > Coastal | place: USA: North Carolina...
AAGATCATCAATAGGTTTTTTAAGCGTCTCAGGTATAAAATTGCCACCAAATTTTCCACCATACATATAGTTTTTATCGTGTTGGTCAATCAAAGGAATATTTCTTTTAATTTTCATGACTAATTTTTTTAACTTCAGCAATAAATTTTTTGATTTTATTTATATCTTTTACTTTATTTGTTTCTAAAGCACCAGAAACATCTATAGTATCAGCTAAATTTACTAAATCTTTTATCTTATCAATTGTTATATTTCCAGCTACCATTTTTTCCACTTTTGTTGAAACTGTTTTTAACCAATTATAATCCCAGCTTAAACTTTCTTCATAACCTGAGCTATCCCATAGAATAATATCTGAATTACTTTCGACTAGTTTATAGCTTTTAATATCATTTTTTTTTTTTTCTTGTATTTATGAAATTATTTTTTTTTTGAATTTATCTTTTATACTCATTAATTCATCAGTATGAAAATTGCCATAGAGCTGAAAATAATCAAAATTTAATTCTGAAAATTGATTTAATTGTTCTATAGTTGGCTCAACCAGAACTCCAACATATTTTGTATTTCCTTTATTAATTTTTGTAAGTTCTTTTGCTTTATCTAGTGAAATGTAGCGATGGCTTTTAGTGTAATTTAAAATAAAACCACAATAATCAACATCTGATGAAATACATGTTTCTATTTCTATAGGATTTGAGAGACCACAAACTTTAAGTTTCATTAATTTAATCTAAAGATTTTATGAGTTTTTGAATATTTTTTTTAATGTCACCTTTAGTAATGCTTCTACCCATGACAACAGAAGTAGCTCCATTATTAAAAGCTTCTTTTGGCGTCACCACTCTTTTCTGATCCTGCTTTTTATCTCCAGGCAACCTTATACCTGGAGTAATTATTTCCATATTTTTACAAATTTTTTTTATAAATTTTGCCTCGTACCCAGAACAAACTATACCATCTAATTTTGCAAGTTTTGAAAGTTTAGCTTTTTTTTTAACTAATTCTTTAATTGATCTAGTGTGACCGATTTTTTTAATTGATTTATTAGAAAAGCTGGTGAGAACAGTTACACCTAAAATTTTAATTTTATTATTAATTTTTTTTGATACTTTTTTTACTACCTTGAGCATTTCGAGACCACCATTTATATGCACAGTAAGGTATGAAATATTTTTTAAATCTCTTAAAGAGTTAATAGCGGCAGCACAAGTATTTGGTATATCATTTAATTTTAAATCTAGGAAAATTTCTTTATTCTTTATTCTTGATATAAAATTTCTTCCATTAGGACTTAAAAAAAATTCTAAGCCAAATTTATAACTAATTTTTAATTTATTAGTTTTAGATTGATTAATAATTTGGTTTACTTTTTTAAAATTTGTTGTGTCACAAGCTATAAAAATTTTTTTATTCATTAATAAATTTTTTAAGAAATTTGCTAGCTTTAAATCTTACCTTATTTTTTTCTGGAACATAAATTAATTCTTCAGTTTTAGGATTTCTTGCAGAGTATTTCTCTTTAATTTTTTTAATAAAAAAAGTTCCAAAACCTCTAAGTTCAATTTTTTCCCCTTTTTTTAGAGACAATTCAATTTTTTGACAAATTGTATCAATAATTGTTTCTAAGTCAGATTGTGATAAATTTGGATTTTTAATTTTAAGTTGTTTAATAATTTCAGGTCGTGACAATTATTTTTCTTTTTTTTCTTTTTTACCAATAGCTTTTTCAAAAATGCCTTTTAATGTTGCTCCCGATTTAGTTGCACCTTCTCCAAATTTAGCTATTAATGATTTTTGTTCTCTAAGTTGAGCAGCTTTTACACTTAATTTTATTTTTCTCGTTTTTAAATCAAGCTCAGTAATCATAGAATCAAGAGCGTTATCTTTACTAAACACCTCTGGCCTTTGATCAGCTGGCTCTATAGCTAAATCAGTTTTTTTTATCGTTACAATTAATTTTTTATCTTTATCAATAGAGACCTTTACACCTGTTTTAAGAACTTCGTGCACTCTTGTTGTTATAATATCACCTACTTTTTTATTATTATCTTTGAAAAAATCTAACGGATCTTTATCTAAAGCTCTTTTAGAAAATCTTATTTTGTCATCTTTAATTTCTAACAACTTTACATTTAAAACATCACCTTTTTTAAATTTCTTAAGATCTTCGATGTTTTCATCATAAGAAACTTCTTTATAATGCAACATTCCAGATAATTTATGATCTACTAATTCACCAAATATAGCTTTGTCTGTAATATTATTAATTTTTATTTTAGCTTCTTTGCCAACGATACTTTTAATACTGTCCCAAGGGTTTTTTAGAGTTGCCTTATATGATAAAGAAATTCTTTTACTACTTTTATCTATATTTACAATTTTAAATTTTATTTTTTGTGAAATTGATAGAACACTGCTTGGTTTGATATTTCTATTAGTCCAATCTAACTCTGAATTGTGTACAAGTCCTTCTATGCCATCTTCAATTTTAACGAAACATCCATAGTCCATAATTTTAGTGACCTCACCATCATATATCTCTCCAACTTTATATTTTTTTTCAATATTTTCATATGGATCTTCTGTAAGAGCTTTGACTGATGCTGATACACGATTTGTTTTTGGATCAATTTTAGTTATTTTTACTTTTAGCTTTTGACCAATAGTTACCAGATCAGATGGTTTTTTAACTCTACCGTGGCTAAGGTCTGAAACATGTAATAACGCATCAATTCCATTTATATCTAAAAAAATTCCCCAATCCGTTGTTGCTTTTACTAGTGCATTTTCAACTATGTCACCTTCATTAATATTTTTAAGAGCTTCAGTTATTTCGGCGTTTTTGCTTTTCTCAAGAACAGCTCTCCTTGAAACACAAACGTTACCTCTATTTTTATCAATTCGTGTAGCTATAACTTTTACTGGTGTATTCATTAAATGGTCAATTCTTTTTAGCGGCCTAACATCTATTTGAGAAGAAGGCATAAAACAAGGCAAGCCTTCAACATTCGCTATAAAACCACCTTTGATTTTTCCAGTTATATAGCCTGTCATTTCTTCTTGAGTTTCAAAAAGTTTTTCCATTTTTTTCCAAGCTTTCATTTTTCTAGCTTTGTCTCTAGAGATAACTATTTCTCCTTTAAAACTTTCTATTCTCTCAAGGTATACGTCAATTTTAGATCCTACTTTAAGTTTAGCCAGCTCGTCGTCATTTTTAAATTCTTCAATTGGTATCATGCCCTCCATTTTTGCTTTACAATCAACTACTATAAAATTTTTAGTAATTTCAGTTACTATTGCTGTTATAATTTCGTTTTCTTTTAGCTTTCTGTCTTTGAAATCTTGATCTAGGAGTGCTTGGAATTCTTTTTGTAGAGGGCTATTATTTTTTAATTCTTGTTCAGTTGCCATATTTTTTTTTTATTTCTCTTTCTACGTATTTAATCATTTTTGTTAACATAGCTTGTTTATTCAACTTTCCGGTGTCGATTTCTACCGAATCTCTATGCCTAAGTAAAGGGGAGTTTTTTCTACTAATGTCAGAAATATTTCTTATTCTTAGCGCTTTTTTAACGTCTTGAAGTTTTATTGTGGAGTTTAATTTCCTTAATTCAACATACCTTCTTCTCGATGCAATATTTATATTACATTTAAAAAAGAATTTTATGGTAGAATCTGGTAAAATTTTTGTTGAAATATCTCTTCCTTCAATACAACAATTCTTATTTATTTTAGAAAAATTAATTTGAAATTTTTTTAGAATTTTTCTAACTTCATTAATTTTTGCAATTACTGCGCTATAAGCAGATATCTGTGGAGTATGTAAGTTAATCTTATTAAGTTTTTTATAATCAAGATTTTTAAATTTTTTTTTAAGAAAAATTATTTTATTTTTAGGCTGATATCTTAAAATTAAATAACCAGCATATCTGTATAATAATCCAGAAGATAAAAATTTTAAATTATATTTTTTTGCGATCATTTTTGCACCGGTAGATTTTCCAGTAGCAGCTCCACCATCGCATGAAATTTGTATTTTTTTAATTTTGTATTTCAAATTTGACTCCTAGTGATCTCATAATTTTCAAAAATGACGGCGATGATGTGTATACTGTTTCAAAATTTTTAATTTTTACGATAGCTCCAGTTAAGATAGCTAAAATAAATGCAGACATACATATTCGATGATCACCTAAATTTGATACAGTAATTTTTCTATCATTAGCTACAAACATTCCTTTTCCAAAAATTTTTAATTCATCATTTAGAAAAGTACTTTTGACTCCTATTTGTTTTAAAACTTTTTGCATTTCAGAAATTCTATTGCTCTCCTTATTAGCTAAATCATTTATTCCTTTGAAAACGGATGTGCCTTTGATTAAAGAAGCAATTATAAAAAGTATAGGGTATTCATCTGTAGATTTAACATAATATTCACTAGATGCTTTGATGGGTTTTAGTTTGCTAGTCTTTACAATAATATCACCATACTTTTCATTATTTTTTTTAGTCAAGTTGCTAAATTTTATTTTTGCTCCATGTTTCTTAAGGAGTTGGTAGAAACCTATTCTAGTTTCATTAAGTCCAACATTTTTAATCATAATTGAAGAGTCTTTATTTAGTAAAGTTAAAGCAACAATAAAAGCAGCTGAAGAAGGGTCACCAGGAACTTTAATTTGCATATTATTTAAAAATTTTTTTCCAAATATTTTTATAATTTTTCTTTTACCAGTTGTTATTTTGATGGCATTAGTATTTTTTAACAACATATTCTCTGTGTGATCTCTACTTTTTTTTATTTCTATAATTTTAGTATCTCCATATGAATTTAAACCTGCTAAAATAACAGCACTTTTAAGTTGAGCTGAGACACCAGCTTTGTAAGTAAAGCCAATTGGCATTTCACTAGATATCATTTTCAAAGGAAAATTAAATTTAGTTTTAGGTAAAAATGATGCTCCAAATTTACTCATTAGGTTAATTAATTTTTTCATACTTCTTTTGTTTAAAGAGTTATCACCATGTATTTTTATTTGTATGTTTGGTGTTGATGAGAGTATTCCCGTTAAAAGTCTAGCTAAAGTTCCTGAATTTCCAAAATTCAATATAGTATTTTTTTTAGCCACCATCGACCCAAGACCCTTACCATATACTAAATATTCACCAGTTTTCTTTTTTATAATTTTTACACCTAGTTTTTTAAGGCAGTTAATAGTTGTTAAAACATCTTCTGATTCTAGAACATTTTTTATTGATGTAATATTTTGACTTATAGACCCCAATAAAAAACTTCTAATAGAAATTGATTTATCAGAGTCAACTTTAATTTTTTTGTTAAATGGTAAGATTTTATTTTTTATTAATAAATTAAAACTTTTTGTAGGCATTATACTCTAATTAAATTGTGATCCAAAATAATGCTCTATAGCTTTCGATGATTTTAACAATTCTCTAGATGTGCCTTCAGCAATTACTGTTTGTTCACCCAATACGTAACTTCTATCAGTAATATCAAATAAATTTTTAACATTGTGATCAGTAATAAGTATTGACGTGCCTGAGGATTGAATTTTCATTATATATTTTTGTATGTCTTGTATTACAATCGGATCTAATGCAGCAAGCGGTTCATCTAGTAAAACAATTTTGGGTTTATTTATCATAATTCTGGCCATCATCAATCTTCTTATTTCACCTCCAGATAACACTGATGCATTTAATGATCTTAAGTGTTGTAAATTAAATTCATCTAAGAGGTTTTCTGTAACCGCTTTTTGTTTTTCTATTCCTTTAATTGAGATCTCAGCTATACCTAAAATATTATCATACACAGACATATCGAATACACTTCTTTGTTGAGGAAGGTAACCTAGGCCTTCTTTAGACCTTAGGTGTATTGGAATTTGTTCTATAGATTTATTATTGAGGTATATTTTTCCTCCTTCAATACTTTGCTCACCAATGCATAGAGAAAATAATGTAGTTTTTCCACAACCATTTGGACCTAAAACACCTACACATTCTCCTGGAAAAACTTTTAAAGAAAGTTTTTTTAGTATTGGTCTTCCATCAAAGGATTTGTTTAAATCTTTTACTTCAAAAATTGGTTTATCCTTCTTAAATTTTAAAATTCTAAAACCTTTTTTCATTTTACGTTAATATTAGCATTTATTTTGTCATCATTAAAAGCAGCAATTTGTAAAGTTTGTTTTTTTATGTCAAATAAAAGTCTATCGGCAAGCATTGTTCCTCTAATATCTTCTACAATTACATTTTCAGTAATTGTTAAATAGCTCTGTGAATTGGAAAATTCAGCTCTATTAGCATAAAGTTTACTTTGCATATAATTTGCTTCAACATTTTTAGTGAATGTCATATCTAATGTTTTATTATTATAGTTACCTTCATCAGATACTACACCTAAAAAAGTATCATCTTTAAAATAAAAAGTTGCTTCAACAGACTTCATTTTAATAATGTCTGGATTAGATTTGCTGGAGACAGCTTCTTTTGACTTTAGCACATACCTATTTCCTGAAAGATCTAAACCTGAGTATTCAATATTATAAAAAATGTCACTAGAGTTGCTTATATTTTTTTGTTTGCTAACCTTTTCTTTAATTTCTTTTGAAACAAAGCTATTTTTTGATAAGTTAGAATTATCTTTATAGGTAACAAATATAATTATCGCGCCTAACAAAAATAAACTAATTTGAATTAATCTTAGCTTTTTTGTTCTATCCATTATTTAATTCCATTTTTTAAAAGAAAATGAATATGTATTATTCCTTTTAAAATTTTATTTGATTTTTTATAATCTCCATCTGAAACTACGAGCAGACTTGTTATTTTTTTTTCATTCATGACAGCAAGAGCTTTATTTGCTGTCATATTTTCGTTCACAACAAATGGATTTTTAGTAATGAATTTTTCTAATTTACTCTCCTGATTGCTATCCTTTAACTCTCTTCTTAAATCCCCATCAGTAACAATTCCATAAATATATTTTTTTTTTAAAACAACAACTATACCAAGTTTTTTTTGGTTCATTATTTTAAGTGCCATTTTAAAGTTATTTTTATAATTAATTTTTGGTATTTTTTTTCCAGAAACCATTATATCTTTTGCTAAAAGTAATGAATTTCCAATGTTACCTCCTGGATGAAATACTTTAAATTTTTCTTTTGAAAATTTTTTTTGGTCCATAATAGTTGTAGCCAAGCAATCTCCAAGCAACAAAGAAATCGAGGTGCTTGATGTGGGTACCATCCCAGTAATGTCGGCTTCTTTTACCTTAGGTAATATTAATTTTATATCACTTGCTTTTAGTAAAATACTCTCAGGTTTAGATGCAATACCTATAACTTTTATTTGATTTCGATTTGCATATTTTAGCATATTAGTTAACTCTGCAGTATTTCCAGAATAAGAAAATATTATCAAAATATCTTTTTTTTCTATCTGCCCCATGTCTCCATGTAACGCTTCTGAAGGGTGGCAAAAAAAACTAGGAATACCCACACTAGAAAAAGTCGCTGAAATTTTTCTAGCAATTAATCCAGATTTTCCAATGCCTGCAAAAATTACTTTACCTTTACAGTTTAGGATGAGATCTACAGCTTTAATAAAAGAATTGTTAAAAACTTTTTTAATTTTTTTTAATTCGTTAATTTGAATATTCGCCGCTTTATTAGCTAAAGATATATATTTTTTTTTATTCATTAGTGTTCAAAAATATCAAATTTAAAACCACTTTGATCTAACTCAACTCTTGTGTCTAGAAAAGTTAAGCACTTGTTGAAAACTTCAATTCTTTTTTCTCTAATTAACATATTTTCTAATTCTGCTTTAATTTTATGTAAATAAACTACATCGTTAGCAGCGTATTCTAGCTGTTTATCTGAAAGCTCATTAATGTCTTTATTCCAGTCGCTGCTGCCTTGTCTTTTATCTAGAGCTTTATTGCAAAATTCTTGAACAAGATTTTTTAACCCATGGCTATCAGTATAAGTTCTGACAATTTTTGAGGCGATTTTAGTATCAAAAATATTTTTTATTTTACACTTAAGAAAAAATTCTAAAGCATTTTTATCAAATCTTAAAAAATGCCCAATTTTTAAAATTTTTTCATTTTCTAAAACTGAGACTAAATTAGGAGCTTTAAAATTATTTTTATTAGGTTGAATGATAAATACGTTCCCACTTTCATCACATATTTGAATTAAGCTTAATTTATCCCTTTCTGGAATTTGAAGCCCGGTTGCCTCTGTGTCAATTGCAATACTATTTTTAAATGAACTAGCTATCTCTGAAGTTATGTCCTCTTTAATCTTAGTTATTTTCATATATAAGTTTAAATACCATGAAAAATCAAATTTGCACAATTTTAGGTGGTGGAGGTTTTATAGGTAGATATCTTGTTCGAAATTTGACCAAGAAAAACTACAGATGCATCATTTCTACAAGGAAAGCCTTTCAAAAAGGTTATTTAAAGACACAAGCAACCCCTGGGGCAATCGAATTAATTGACTGGAAGTCAAATAATCTTTCAGAACTAAAAGAGGCTATAAAAAACTCAGATGTTGTAATTAATTTAATTGGAATTCTTTACGAAACAAGAAAGCAAAAGTTTTATAATATTCACTCAGATATTCCAGAAGCTATTTCAAAAATTTGTTCTGCGTCTGATGTAAAAAAATTTATTCATGTAAGTGCGATAGGGGCTAGTGAAACATCAAAATCTTTATACCAAAAATCTAAATTTCAAGGTGAGATTAAAGCACTTAATAATTTTAAAAATACCGTTATCATTAGACCAAGTGTGGTTTGCGGTACAGAAGATAATTTTACTAATCTTTTTTCTAAGTTAAGTATTCTACCAATCATTCCAGTTGTTGGAATAAATTATAAGTTTCAACCTATCTTAGTTACCGATGTTGCGGATGCAATAGTACAAGCTATTGAAACAAAAGATAACGAAGGAAAAATTTATGAGATAGGTGGGCCAAAAGTGTTAAGCTTCGGAGATATGGTAAAATCAATTTTAAAAACAATTAACAAAAAAAGATTTGTAGTTGAAATGCCTATGTCTATCGCAAAAGTTCAAAGCACCATAACTGATTTTTTGCCCATTCCACCAATTTTAACAAAAGATCAATGTGAAATTTTATCTGAAGCAGATAATGTTGTTTCAAATGATCATCTAACTTTAAAAGATTTAGATATTAATCCAACTGACATAGAAGAAGCTATGAAAAAATGGTTATGGAGATATAGGGATGGCGGTCAATTCGCAAAAGCACAATGAAAAGTATAAGTTTATTATCAGGCTATCTATTTCTGCTTTCTGGAGTTATTACAGGAATTGCTGCGAACGGATATTTAAAAACCACAGAAGGATTTACAAAAATAAATCCAACCATTTTTTGTTTAGCAAGCATTGTTGTTTGTATGTTTAGTTTATCAAAGGCAATGACAATTATTCCAGTTGGTTTTACCTATGCTACTTATGGAGCTTTAACAATTACAGCTGTAACTTTATTCGGGGTTTTTAAGTACAATCAAACACCAAATATATTTGGAATTATTGGATTAATATTAATAATACTTGGCGTAGTACTTTTAAATACTATGGGTAAGGTTAAATAAAACCCTAGGTAGAATTTTTTTTTATATAGCGACTCCTCTTTATATATTTTTTATGTTAGCTTTTTTCCTTTAAATAAATATTGGGGGAAATAATGATAAAATCAATAAAAGTATTTGTTTGTTCGATAGCACTTTTTGCAATGTTTGCAGGAACTGCCGCTCAAGCAAAAACAGAAATACAATGGTGGCATGCTTTTGGTGGAAGACTTGGTGAATTACTTGATGCACAAGTAAACAAGTTTAATGCAAGCCAAGACAAGTACACTGTAGTTCACACAAGAAAAGGTAACTACTCAGAAACTTTAAACGCTGGTATTGCAGCTTTTAGAGCTAAACAACATCCAAACTTATTAATGGTGTTTGAAGTAGGAACTGCGAGTTTAATGGCTGCAAAAGGAGCTTACGTTCCAATGTATCAACTTATGAAAGATACAAAAGTAAGCTTTAAACCTAATAATTATATTGGTCCTGTAAAAGGTTATTACACAACTACTGACGGTAAAATGTTGTCATTACCATACAACGCATCAACGCCAGTGTTATGGATTAATAAAGACTTAATGAAAAAAGCAGGTTTAGACCCAGAGATGGATTTAAGTACTTGGAAGCAAGTTGGAAACGCACTTGATGCCGCTAAAGCTAAAGGTATCGATTGTGGTTTAACAACTGCATGGCACAGCTGGATACACTTAGAAAATTTCTCTGCGTATCATGACTTACCATTTGCATCTAAAAGCAATGGATTTGCTGGTTTAGATACTGAGCTATCATTTAATAGCCCAGTTCATATCAAACATATCCAAACTTTAGGTAAATGGTCTCAAGAAGGTAAATTTAAATATTTAGGTAGAAGAAACGAAAGTGGTAAAAACTTTAGAGCTGGAGAATGTATGTTCTTCACAGAGTCTTCTGCTGGTTATGCTGGTATCAAAAAAGAAGCGAAATTTGAATTTGGTATTAGACACTTACCTTACTATGGAGCAACAGCGGCGCCACAAAACACTATAATAGGTGGAGCATCTTTATGGGCTTTATCAGGAAAATCTGCTGAAGAAAATAAAGGGACAGCTGCATTTTTAGCTTTCTTATCTGGAACAGGTATACAAGCTCAATGGCACCAAGATACAGGTTATCTTCCATCTACAATAGCTGCTAGCAAACAAACAAAAAAAGAAGGATTTTATAAAAAAAATCCTGGTACTGATCTAGCGGGTATACAGATGATGAGAAATAAAGTTACAGAAAACTCTAAAGGCTTACGTCTTGGATCTTTTGATCAAATAAGAACAATTATTGATGAAGAGATGGAAGGAGTTTACAACGGTAGTAAAACTGCTCAAGTAGCTTTAGACAGCGCTGTAAAAAGAGGTAACGTTCTTTTAAGAAGATTTGAAAGAGCTAATAAGTAATTTAATTTAAATACTAGGGGCTTACGGCCCCTAGTATAATCTTCAAATGGAAAAGAGAGTTATTTTTAAAGGTTGGTGGTTACCGGCTTTATTAGTTGCACCTCAACTAATAATTTCTTTCATGTTTTTCTTTTATCCTTCAGGACAAGCAAT
>Ga0213869_10003094_pt1 | contig 11207 bp, 8 predicted proteins | sample PICome_10_FD_160083 | JGI IMG/M metagenome (GOLD analysis project Ga0213869, IMG submission 160083) | Coastal seawater microbial communities near Pivers Island, North Carolina, United States - PICO132 | ecosystem: Environmental > Aquatic > Marine > Coastal | place: USA: North Carolina...
TGGGCTATCAGTTCCGCTGACATCATGATGATCTCTTCCTAGAATAATAGGAGAGGAAATTCTTCCTTCTGAAATTGCCTTGTTAAATTCCTGTGCAATTTCGACTCTTCCTCTTTCATCAGCGTACAATATCCTAGCTTTACTACCTACGACTAAGCCATTATCATTCGCTGTTTCAATCCATCTAATATTATCTAAATATTGCCCTTTAATTTCAGATGGGGCCTCGTCGGCTAAGGACCTTAGTACTCTAGAGGCAATCTCGTCTGTGATCGCTAAATCATCATCATTCCCTGATGAACAAACCCATCTAAACGGACCAAAACCATAATCAAAACAAATTGGCCCCATAATATCTTCAACATAAGATGGATATTTGAATCCCGACTCTGTTTTATCTGAATAAATATCGGCCCCTGCCCTTCCAGCTTCGAGTAAGAAAGCATTGCCGTAGTCCCAGAAATACATCCCTTTTTCAGATAAATTATTAATTACATTTACATGTTTAATTAAACTGTTTTTAACTTTAATTTTGAACTCATCAGGATTGTTAGAAATCATTTCTTTCATCTCATCATAGGTCATACCATGCGGAGTATAGCCACCAAGCCAGGGATTGTGGAGACTTGTTTGATCACTCCCAAGATCTGGAATGATATTTTCATAATTTAATTTCTCCCACACATCAATAATATTCCCAACGTAACCCAGAGATACTGCTTCTTTGTTTTCGAGGCAAACTCTTAATCTAATTATTAGTTCATCTAAATCATAAAATAATTCAGACAACCATCCTTGCTCATATCTTTTCACCGCAGCATGAGAGTTGGAGTCGGCTATCACTGATACTGCTCCGGTGATTACAGCAGCTTTGGCCTGTGCTCCTGACATTCCACCTAGACCTGAGGTGACATAGAGTAATCCTCCCAAACCATCTTTTGTATCGAAATTAAGATATTTTCTTGCAGCATTTAGTATTGTTAATGTAGTCCCGTGAACTATTCCTTGAGGGCCAATATACATGTAAGAACCAGCAGTCATTTGACCGTACTGAGTAACTCCTAATGCATTCATAACTTCATAGTCATTTTGAGATGAATAATTTGGAATTGTCAATCCATTCGTGATAACAACACGAGGACTATTGACATTAGAAGGAAATAATCCAAGAGGGTGTCCTGAATACATGACTAATGTTTGATTATCATTCATTTTAGATAGGTAATGCATCGTGATTCTATACTGGATCCAATTTTGAAAAACACTTCCATTCCCTCCATAAGTAACTAATTCATGTGGGTATTGTGCAACAGCTGGATCGAGATTATTTTGAATCATTAACATGATGCAAGCAGCTTTTTTATTGTTGCAGGGATATTCTGAAATAGGTCGTGCATACATTTCATAATCAGGTCTGAAACGATGCATGTAAATATGTCCTAGATTATCTAATTCGTTGCTAAATTCTAAGGCTAACTCTTCATGCCATTCTTCGGGAAAGTATCTTAGTGAATTAGAAATAGCTAATTTTTTTTGCTTGTCGTTTAGCACATTAGGTCGTTTTGGTGCATGATCTACTGACATATCTAGCTCTTTTTTTGGTGGAAGCTCTGTAGGGACACCACATTCAAACTCTTTAGAAAAATCAATCAAGTAGCCATCCTCCGGGAAACAATTTCTCTAATCGACATAATTAATTCTTGAGACTTAGTGAGTATTATTGTAGTGTTGTTTTGAATTTTATTCAATTCCTCATCACTCATAGAATCTACATTAATTTTTACATTTAATGAAGCGATATAAACGGCAGTGAAGGCTAACTCAGAAGAAGCAGCGAGATCGGTAATAGCATTTAGATTACCGTATCTTGCTAAATCAGGCAATATTGATAATAATTTCAACCCTTCATCAGCAATTTCTGAAGGGGTCTTAGCCGCTCCAATAGTAGATTCAAGTATTGCTAATTTCCTTGACTCTATTTCCTCATCATTACTTCTAGGCATTCGATATGAATCAATTACTTTGTCAAATGCTAATGAGTCTCCCTCCGCTAATTTTATCGCCCTTTGCAACGATTCTTCACTAGAATTAATGATCATATTTGATATTTCATGACCTTCCTGCCATTTATTTTTCCCAATAGTCAGTCTAGAAACCATTGCTGCTAATGAATGAGCATGAGCCAGAGTTAGAGCCGCTACAGTACCACCACCTGGTGTAGGGGCTTCAGAACCTATACTCTCCAATATCGACATGTAACCCTCATTCATAATTTCCACCCCGGTTTTCTATGGCCCATTCTATAATACTTACATTTGGATTAAATTTTCTTAAATAATCTAATCCTAACCCTTCAATCGCACATTGTACTAACTCTTCTTCCGAAGCATTATCGGGATCAGGGCAGAACCACTTTCCTGAGTCTAGCATAGCACTTAATGGAACAAGACCTACTAACTCAGATCCACAAGTCTCAACGCCATGATCATTAACAATGGATTTGACAGCTTCGTAAGCCTTATGCATCGAGGTTTCAGAGACATTTTGAAGGTTCATCGAAACTTGCGAAATTGAAGATGATGGTAGTGGGACACCCATTCCTTGAACATGATTTAATAGACCTTTAATCCTCATTTTCTTGCCATCTTTCTTAATTAATCTACCAGAAGTTCTGACAATAGAACCAGCAATTTTTGAAGCTTTGGCATCAGTTTCATTGACATTGACATTGTAAGCAACAAGAATATTTCTCGCACCAATAGCTACAGCTCCAAAACGACTTTCATTCTCACCCCATATTCCTGACCAACGATCAGGCATCCTAGTATCTTCATTAATCCATTCTCCACCATTAAATCTAGATTCAAGGCCCTCGTATTCCATTTTCCTGAGACTAGATAATGATGTCCTTTCTTCCGATGAAGCCGCTTCACCATAGAAAAAATGAGGTATTTTTTCACCTATTAATTCTGATAAATCCTTTGCAGATTGAATACAATGACTCATAGAGTCAGCCGTTAAAGGGACAAAAGGACATACATCAACAGCACCCATACGCGGATGATTTCCTGAATGCCTTCTCATATCTATTAATTCTAATGATTTGATTATTATTGCGTGAGCGCCTTTTGTTACACTAACTGGATCTCCTGCAATTGTAATTACTGTTCTATTATAATCAGAATCTGGTTCACAACCCAACACCTTAACTCCTTCAATTTCTCTTGCCGAATCAACAATCGAGTTAATTATATCTAAATCTCTACCCTCGCTAATATTTGGTACACATTCAATTAGAACATTATTCATTAAGACACCTAACCGTACAAACGATCAGGGCCATTATTTTGTACCCCTTTTCTTTTCGTATCTATGGATGAAATCGCATCCTTAAAATGAGACATTTTGCACTTAGAAACACCTTCGGAAATAGCTTTCATACCAACATCAATCGTAATTGCTTTGATTTCAGCACCGCTGTAACCTTCTGTAATTATAGATAATTTTGAGAAATCAACATTCTTATCTAAAGGCATTTTTCTAGCATGTACATTGAAAATGGCCTCTCGACCCTCAATATTTGGTAATGGAATCTCAACAATTCTATCAAACCGCCCCGGTCGAAGTAATGCTTTATCAAGGAGTTCAGGACGATTAGTTGCAGCAATAACTTTTACATTGTCCAGAGAATTAAATCCATCTAACTCGGATAAAAGTTGCATTAATGTACGCTGAACTTCTCTATCGCCCGATGTAGATGAGTCAAGTCTTTTAGAGCCAATAGCATCAATCTCATCGATGAAAATAATGCATGGTGACTTCTTTCTAGCAAGAGAAAATAATTCACGAACCATTCTTCCACCTTCTCCAATATATTTCTGAGCAAGTTCTGAACCAACTAAACCTAGAAATGTAGCATTTGTATGACTAGCGACTGCTTTGGCAAGCATAGTTTTTCCAGTCCCAGGTGGCCCTGTTAGCAATACACCCTTAGGAGGTTGAATACCAAATTTCTCGAAAGATTCAGGTTTCTCTAGCGATAGTTCAATAGCATCTCGAACTTCTCTAATTTGTTCATCCAATCCACCTAAATCTGAATAATTAATATTTGGCTTCTCGATTATTTCAGCACCGGAAACTAATGGATCAAATGCATCTTCAAGTATGTCTATTACTGCTAAAGTGTCCTGATTCATTGAAACGCGTACACCAGGAAGAATCTTTGAGTTGTCTATTCGAGGATTTTTTGATACAAGGAATATTGTGCCATTTGAACTTCTGACAACTACTTTTTCCCCTATGACGTCTTGAATATTACCAATTATGTAGGGAGGTGTCCGTAAACTTCTGATCTCTTCATCTAATCTATTAACTCTTTTTTTTAGTTGACTTAATTCATTCTCAAGAAACATTTTCTCAGTCATTAATTGCTTAGCGTCCTCTGATAGTAAAGCATACTGCTCTCTCAGTTCACTGAGAGTCTTTTTTGATATAGAATCACCACTAATATCGTTAGTAGATTTATCCTTAGATGGTGAACCGGCGCGACTCGTCATAAGGCTACCTAATGCATTCCACATTTGACGCTTATTACCCGAAGCAGTCTTGTATCACACTGTGCTCGCAGTTTCATGGCATCGTGCGAGTTGTGTGGGAAAGAGAAAGTTTCCACTAAAAAGGCACGGACTGCAGGTATACAAGTTGAAGCCTGTGCAAGGTGCATAGAATCAATGAACCTCCAAGTAGTAGAGTTGCCAACTAAGTTTACTAATATGGTTTCTAAAAAGAAGCAAGTAGTAACTAGTAGAGGAGTTGCTGGTAAGGATATTATGGCTAAAAAGGAAAAAGAATTAGCTCCAGACTTTCACAAAAGAATCATACAAGGACGTAAGAAAAAGGGCTGGGATCAGAGAACATTTGCTCTAAAGATGAATGAAAGATTAAACATAGTTCAAAAAATTGAAAAGGGTGGAAGACCTACAGATAAATTGATTCAGAAAATAGAAAAAATATTGTCAATTGAACTTAATGTCGAACGTAGTTCTGAACACACATCTTCAGTTACGGTAAACAAAAGAAATATGACTATTGGTGATGCACTTGAAGACCTATTATCTCGGAGGGAAGAATAGTGGGGAATGTCCCTTTACATATCATCCATTTAGAACAAGATGATCCGAAGAAATGTACAGCAAGAAGATTACAAAAATATGGGCATGCCATATTGCACACTAATATCAAGAAATCTCCTAAAAGAGGGGTTTTATTAGACCCGAAAGCAGGTTTGTTATTAGGACCAGATGATAAAAATAGTATTGACAGGGGAGCAGCAATAGTAGCTTTAGATTGTTCATGGAAACAAATTGATTCATCACTAAAATATATTGAGAACAATACAAAATTAGAGGGGCGAACCCTACCTTGTGTATTGGCTGCAAATCCTGTATCTTGGGGTAAACCAGGTAGATTATCTACCTCGGAGGCTCTGGCACTGAGTTTAGTTCTGATTGATAGATGGGAACAGGCTAGAAATATTATGAAACCATTCCGATTTGGCGATTCATTCTTCCAATTAAATGCGGAGCCCCTTGAAGCATATGCCGGAGCGAAAAACAATTCTGAATTAGCAGAAATACAATGGGAATTTTTTGATAAACCTGAATCATCTGACTTGTGAACCAGTAGGCATGTCTGAATCTAAAGTTAGAACTGAAACTTTACCATCTCCATCATCTGCAGCTAAAATCATACCTTCAGACATTATTCCTCTAAGTTTTCTAGGTTTAAGATTTGCAACAAATACAACTTGCTTACCTAAAAGTTGATCTTTTTCATAAATTCCTTTTAATCCTGCACAAACAGTTCTGGTTGATTCGGGGCCATCTTCAATGGTGACAACATATAATTTGTCAGCATTAGGGTGATCATCTATTGCTACTACTTTTCCTGTTTTCATTTCTACTTTCATAAAATCTTCAAAATCGATATAATTCACATCCTCTTCCTTAACTTCTTTATCATCTGCACTACTACCCGCAATTAGTTTTTCTCTTTCTAGTATTTCCTCAATTTCTAACCTATTGAACAAAGGTTTAGGTTTATCGGAATTCCATGAAAAATTGTTATCAAAACTAAAAGAATCTTCAAATAAAATATTATCGATAACAGTATCCTCACCTAGCATTGCCCATAATTCATCGGATTGGAATGGTAAAAATGGACGCAGTGTAATGGCAAGACCCCTGCATATTTGCCAGCAAAATGCTAAGGTCGACAAAGACTTAGATTTTTCAGGAGAACCTTCTAATTTCATATATTTCCAAGGTTCTGAATGTTGAATAAGTCCATTACCGATTTGTGAAATATTCATTAATGATCTCAAAGCCTCTTTGAATCTCTGTTTCTCCATTGAATTAATAGCACTTTCTAATAATTCTTGAATTTTAATAATTGATTCTTCGTGATCCTCCAAATTATAATATTGAGATAATGGATTATCGTTATTAATTGATTCTAATCTATGAGATAAGGTCATTACTCTATGGACAAAATTACCATAAGTTCCAATTAATTCATTATTCACTTTATCTACATATTCTTCCCATCGGAAATCAGTATCATGGCCCTCAGGCATATTAATTGAGAGGAAGTAACGCAATGTGTCCGGACTGTGATTTTCCAAAAAAGAAGGTAACCAAACAGCATGTTTTCTGCTTTTACTAAATTGACCACCTTGGAGCATTAGGAATTCCATTGCAGGGACGTTTGTTTCAAGAACTAACTCACCTGGCTGAATAATACTACTTGGTGCATTCCCAGAATTAGCAGAATTAAGACCCATGATAATTGAGGGCCATATCACAGTATGAAATGGAATGTTATCCTTACCCATGAAATAAATGTGCTTAGGCTCTATTCCATCATCCGATTTGACCCACCATTTTTTCCAATCATTACTATTCTCAGAGAATTTTTCTGCCCAAATTCTTGAACACGTCAAATATCCTTGGACTGCTTCAAACCAAACATAAATTCTTTTTGTATCCCAATCCTTATCTGAAATTGGAACCTTGATCCCCCACTCCATATCTCGAGTTACTGCCCTCGGTCTTAGTTCCATATTAAGCCAATTTTTAGTCATAGCTCTAACATTAGGTTTCCAAATTTTTTGCTTCGTTTGGGAATGCTTTTCAAGTTCATCTTGGAATTGATTAAGTTGGAAAAAGAAATGATCCGTATCTCTAATCTCAATTTTTGCATCGGGATCCATTTTTGAACGTGGATTAATTAGTTCAATGGATTCATATGTAGACCCACAATCGTCACATTGGTCACCTCTAGCATCATCAGAACCACACACTGGACATTCTCCTTCGACGTATCTATCAGGAAGGAATTTTGTCACACCATCAGAACTAATAGAACAATACTGTTGCATGGTTTGTTGCTTAAGGAAACCAGAATCTTTCAACTGAGTAAAGTATTCTTGAACTAATTCCTTATGTCTAGGGTCTGTTGTACGGTTGTACAAAGTACCTCCAAATTCTAATCCTCTAGAGTCAATATTGTTTCCCCAAGAGCATCCTAAGTCTATTAATGCTTGAGTATTAATCTCATGGTATCTATCCACTATTTGCTGTGGATCAACATTCTCTTGATCAGCTGTTACTGTTATTGGCGTACCATGCTCATCGGAGCCACTACACATTATGACTGAGCGGCCTCGAGATCTCTCGTACCTATATTGAATATCTGCTGGTAAACAGTTACCTGCGACATGACCTAAATGTAGTGGGCCATTTGCATACGGCCAAGCCATAAATATCGCTACATGCTCCATTTTTTCCACCTCCAATATACACCGGTAGCAAATGCGTGAAGCACCATGTTTATGTCTTAATCGCTCCTGTTACGTCCCGAACTTAGCCGCGTGTCATGCAGTTGCTACAGTAAAACCAACCTAAAAGTTCTCTAAGAGGCAATAAAAGTGGAACCTACTACATTGATTATTTTTTACGCATCACTAGCATTAGGCGCATCTTTCCTATGTAGCATATTGGAGGCTGTTTTGCTTTCAACAACTCATGGACACATAGTTGCACTTAAAGACACACATCCAAAGATAAGTAAAACTTGGAGCGATTTCAAAGAAGACCCTGAGGGCCCTCTAACCGCTATTTTAACACTCAACACGATTGCACACACTGTTGGTGCATTAGGTGTTGGTCATGAAGTAGAGAATGCTTACCAAGGAGAATATGTCATAGCAGTATCTGCATCCCTACTTACTATTGCAATTTTATTGCTAAGTGAAATTTTACCTAAGACAATAGGTGCTCTGTATTGGAGGAAATTGACAGTTAGTTCGGCTCGAATCCTGAAAGTACTAATGTTTGTATTATTGCCGATTGTCTATCCAATAGAAAAACTACGTTCCATTTTCCCTACAGTACATACAGAGGCTGTTACTAGAGATGAATTGTCTCATCTAGCGGATATTGCGGAAGAAAATCAAGTAATTGAAAGAGATGAAGAAAAAGTCATCCAAAATTTACTTGGTTTAAGGGAGAAAACAGTGGCTTCTATAATGACCCCCAGGATAGTAATGGAAACCGCATCAAGTGATGAAACAGTAGCTATGATTAGGGAAAGAATACCAATTATGGTGCATGGCCGTATGCCAGTTACTATGAATCAAAATATTGATGAAATATATGGAATGGTCCTACGTAGTGAGATACTAAGAGAAGCAGCAGCAGATAATGATAGTAAATTAATGAAAGATATTTCTAGAGATTTGCATTCGTGTAGAGATATTGATTCTGTTGACAAAGCACTAGATATTTTATTGGATAATAAAGAACAGATACTTATCGTTAAAGATGAATTTGGAGGCACTGTTGGATTAGTGACCATGGAAGACATTATTGAAACATTACTAGGTGTAGAAATTGTTGATGAAGATGATCAGGATGCAATTGAAGAAGGAAATCACCATGAAGATATGAGAGAGCTAGCAAAAATAAGAAAGGAAGAACTTGAATCAAATTAAGTTTTTTTCCTAAAATGGTAACACTTTGTCAAGTCTAGAGGTCATTTCTAGATACCTACTTTCATGTTCAGTACCTGGCATATTTATCTTAAATTGCCAATATCTCCAAGCGGCAATGGACAAAGTGGCTAATTTGTGTAAATCGGGAAGTGCCGAAATCTCCTCTTCGGATAGTGTTCTAATAGATTGATACCCATCTAAAATAGCATTCCATCTTTCACTTATAGGCTCACCATTTTCCCATCCGAAACCGACAAATGTCATCACAAGGTCGAATGCTAGAATATCATTACATACTTCTTCAAAATCAAGTATCGATATTACCCGATTATTATTTCCGATGACATTATCAGGGAACAAATCACCATGAATTATTCCTCTTGGTAATTTGTCTAGATTTAGCAACAAAGATTTAGATGACTTAAGTTCAATAAGAAAATCGTTCCAATCATTTTTCGCATCAGCAATAATGAATAATTTTTCAAATAATTTTACCCCCATAGAAAAATCTGATTTTAGATTTTTAGGAGGTTTTACTAAATGCATTTTTGCTTGAATTACACCCAAAGAAAATAATGATTCGTAATCATTTCCCAACCAATTACCATCAACAAATGGCAATATAGTCCAAGGAAGTCCATCTTTCATAACAATAAATTCTCCATTGTCAAACTCGATTGGGTTAGGAGTTGGAATTCCCGCTTCAAAAAGATAAGATGTTATATTTACTAAGTAATTAACTTCATCTAGACTTTGTTCATTCCATATCTTAAGAACTAGTTTGGTTTGGTCTTCAAGTAGTAATAAATAATTTGAATTTGCCCAGCCACCATCAAGTTTTTCTATCGAGAGAAGATTATTGAATCCTGCTTTTTTAATGACATCTGAAGCCTCCTCAAGAGTTACTTCTGTGTATGTCATAGATGGACTACATCTGTTATCTATATCGTATTATCGATTAGAGATATTCAGATGAAAGCATTAAATTATCTATGTGCAACCATTTGTTTGTGAATATATCTGAAAGTAAGCTGGAATTATCTCTTGAAGAAATACTAAAAATCAGAGAAAAACACATCAGTAGATCACTTTCGATTGGTCACGGGAAACCACTTCATATATCTAGAGGAGAAATGCAATATCTATATTCTAAGTCTGGAGAAAAATATCTAGATTTAGTGAATAATGTGTGCCATGTCGGACATTGTAATCCTCATGTAGTTAATGCAGGTCAGAAACAAATGGCTGAACTGAACACTAATACTAGATACATATATGATGGTTTAACAGAATATATAGAGAGATTATCTAATACTTTACCTGAGGGACTAGACATTGGATTCTTAGTTAATTCGGGTAGTGAAGCAAATGAACTTGCTATCAGACTAGCAAGAGCATACACAAATAATCACGATATCGTGGTTATGGAAGGGGCATATCACGGCCATACTGGAATGTTAATTGATCTGAGTCCGTATAAATTTAGAGGTCCGGGGGGCAAAGGAACCGCTGAAGATTGGGTTCATGTTGCCCCTGTCCCTGATATATATCGAGATGATTCAAGAGATTATCAAAATGAGTTTGAGAGTATTATCAAAAATGCGAATCCTATAGCAGGATTTATCGTGGAAACAATGCTTTCTTGTGCCGGACAAATACCTTTTCCAGAAGGTTATTTGGCTAAATCGTTTGAATCAATACGTAACATAGGAGGATTATGTATTGCAGATGAGGTACAGGTTGGATTTGGCAGAATTGGGAGCCACATGTGGGCATTTGAAGAACAGGGGGTCGTCCCCGACATCGTCGTAATGGGAAAACCAATTGGTAATGGTCACCCAATGGCAGCGGTATTCACAACAAAAGAGATTGCCGCTTCATTTAACGAAATGGAGTTTTTTTCTACTTTTGGAGGTAATCCGGTTTCTTGTGCAATAGGGATGGCAGTATTGGATGTTATAGAAAATGACAATCTTATAGAAAAATCAAAAGTTATGGGAGATTTATTTATTGACGGATTAACTGAATTAAAAAAGAGACATAAGATAATTGGTGATGTGAGAGGGAAAGGTCTATTTTTAGGCATTGAACTAGTTAAAGATCATTCATCACTTGAACCTGCGACAAAAGAAGCAGAACTTTTAGTGGAAGGCAT
>Ga0213869_10003097_pt1 | contig 11198 bp, 9 predicted proteins | sample PICome_10_FD_160083 | JGI IMG/M metagenome (GOLD analysis project Ga0213869, IMG submission 160083) | Coastal seawater microbial communities near Pivers Island, North Carolina, United States - PICO132 | ecosystem: Environmental > Aquatic > Marine > Coastal | place: USA: North Carolina...
GACCGGCGGGTCAGCAATCACCGGCTACAAGGTGTACCTGCTGAAATCAGGTGTGGCTTCCGCATCAGATGAAGCCGTCGACAGTGGAACGTTCACAAAAACCTTCACTGGGCTCGCTGATGGCTCCTATACAGTGCAGGTGATCGCAACGAACTCCATTGGTGACTCGCCGCGCTCTAACCAGAGCGGCGCTGTCGCTCTGGGCTCATCGTTGTCACAGTCAATTACTTTTAATGCACCAGCAGACAAGACTCTGCCTGGTTCATTCACCCTGAGTGCAACAGCTACCTCGGATCTGGCCGTGTCCTTTGCGAGCACAACGTCGGCCACCTGCACGGTGTCAGGGTTGACGCTAACTCTGGTGAGTGCAGGAAGCTGCTCGATTACCGCCTCTCAGGTCGGCGACGGAACCTATAACGCAGCAGCTGATGTGGTGCGCACGTTTACTATTACGGCTGCGGCTGCTGCGCCGCCGAGTGGCGGCGGCGGAGGCGGGGGCGGCGGGGGCGGCGGCGGTTACGTTGCTCCGGTTGACAACACTCCTGCCTTGACCGCTGCGAGTCTTGCTCTAACCGCGGACACTGCTGTGCAAAAGACGATGTTGGGCTCCAACCTTGGCTTGGTTACAGCCGCCAAAGTCGGAACCATTTCGGCTGCTGTGCTGGAGGCCTCCTCTGGATATTTGATTCTTAGTCTGCCGGTGCTTGATACCGGTACTTACAGCCTCACGCTGACCTATGGGAGCACTACCAAGACATTCAATAACTTCGTTGTTGTTGCCGAAAAAGAGGCAGCTGTGGTCGCTCCGACACCCTCTTCTCAAAAGGTGAACGCCGGCTCCTTCAAGGGCTACGTGGCGGTGTATGCCAAGGGCTACGAGGGGCAAAGATTGAGCGCCAAGATCGGTAAGGACTGGGTCATCGTACCAGCGCTGAAATCGAGGTTTGAGCGGATCACAGACTTCACTGGCAAGGGTTATCAGATTCGGGTGCGCATCTACATTGATCGCGTGCTTGAGGCAACGATAAACCTAACGACGAAGTAGATAGACACCAGGGAGTTAGAAGCATCGGATCGCTCAAAATCGCCTAGAGCCCCGCTGTGCCAAAGCTCTGTTAAATAGTAGAGGCGTAGAATTGGCGTCTTGGCAGAAACCGAACGGGCTCTGCCTCACAACAGGATACAAGGGAAGTAGAAATGGATTCCAACCTCACCAGGATCGGCATAGTAGAGGACAACGACCTGCTGCGCCTGTCTCTTGGAACTTCGCTTGCCCAAGAGAATCTCGAAATAGTGTTTTCTGTTTCAACAGCACTGGAAGCTTTGGAGCTGATTGAAACCGCCAAGATTGATGTGCTAATTGCTGATCTTCACCTAGGAGAGACAATCAATGGCATTGATGTTTCGCTTCTCTGGCAGAAGGCTCATCCGGATTTGGGGGTTGTTTACCTGACCAGCTACGAGGATCCACGCTTGATCAGTGGTGGCAAGTCGCCTGTGATGGCAGACAACTCCGTGTATGTCACCAAGTCCTCGATATCCAAGATTGATCAATTGATGCAGGCAATCAACTTATCTCTCGAGAAAAAGGGCGCACCTCAAAACACACGCACCGGTCCACTGGCAAAGCTCACCGATGTTCAGATGGAGACGCTCTCGCTGCTGGCACTCGGTCACTCAAATAAGGAAATCGCCAGAATTCGTGGCATCAATGAGGAGTCCGTCGCCATCTCCCTGAATAGAATTTCAAAGGCCCTTGGCCTTCCTGCTCAAATGGACAGAAATCAACGAGTTCACTTAGCGCGGGTTGTTCTAAGGGGACAAGGCAAGTGAGATGCAGGCCCTAAAAAACACTTTTAGAGCTATTGGCGGCCCGTGGCTCCTGGACCGTCTCCAGTCGGTACTGGTTGGAGTTCCAGTAGTCCTAATTGTTAGCTTGGCCTGGTCAGGAGCAGCTACTTGGGATCAGTATCTAGTTACCTTGTTGAGCAACATACTTATTTTTGGCCTTGTTCTATTATCTTCGGAGCTTGCACGGCGCACAATCTTCGCCTCAATTCGTGAGCGACCCGCCAACCCTTTCCTGGTCTTAGCGTTCGGTGCCGGATTGGGTGCGGTCGTCTATCTGCTGGAATGGTTTTTGGAAAGCGCGCTAGCTGACCTTGCTGCCCCGCCAAGCTTGGGGCGATTGGCAGTTTTCACGGTTGCCGGGGCAATCTTGATTCCAGCAGCTTCGCTGCTGGAAAGAAGCAGAAGACGCTCCAGGGTTCGTCGCAGAATCAATCTCGAACGAGTCACCGCACCTATTGACCAGGCAAAATTGAGCGCTAACTTGGCGGTGGTATTCGATGATCTATCTGCAAATGTGTCTGCAAAGTTCCGCCAACTACGTCGGGATGAGGGGCTTACCAGTCGAGACTCGCTGGAACGAGTGATCATGGACTGCATTAAACCGCTTTCCAAGTCGCTGGCCCGCCTTAGTGGTCCCACAGTCCGCTATTTCCTTATCAGGGGAACCACTGCCGAGGCGCTGGCGCTAAGGCCATTTGGCACGCCCATTCCAGCGGCTTTTGTATACGCGGCAGGGTTCTGGCTGGTTAATGTGGTCTTCGGCAGAGGTGGAAGCGCAGTGATCCCTGCGCTAAGTAGCTTTTTTCTGCTGACAATAACTATATTTTTTGCCCAGTTAGCGTGGTCGAAATTCGCCCGTGGCAGAGGTCTCTTGGCAATTCTTGTATTCGCCTCAATAATGTCGATCCCGATTACCTCAGTGAATCAGTTCTATCTTTCGGGTTCCATCCAGCTTGAGGGCTTTGTGGCCGGGTTGCTGCTGAATTTCGTTGTTGTTAGCTCCCTGCTGGTGGTGGCGGCCCTAATTTCATTTCGTCCCGAGCTCCAAGTTGGGGAGTATAAGAACATACTCCAGAACGGCAAGAACGGGTCTCTGAATCAGGCTTTCAGTGCGATGATCTTCCGGAGGCTGTCCCAGAAGCTACACGGGGCAGTTCAGTCCGATGTGCTTGCGCTCCAACTCTCAATCGATGCAGCTCAGACGATTGATTCGGTGGAGCTGGAGGACGAGGTGCTTGCAATAATCGAGAAGGCACGAGATGAGTTTTTGGCCGACACTGAACTGCCTTTAGAAAATCGACTGAAGTCGTTGACGGATCAGTGGGCTTTTGTTGCCGAAGTGGTTGTGACCAATAGCTGCCGAGATCTTTCTCCACTTCAGGAAAATGTCTGCTTCATGCTTATTCAGGAGGCCGTGACTAACTCAGTTCGTCACGGCTCAGCCAGAAAGGTTGAGGTAAAGCTGAGTCAAGAAAATCCAGGTGTGTTCAATCTGAGTGTTGTCGACAATGGCACTGGCCCACTTGCGAAAAGCTCAAAACTGGGCTCTGGACTCAGTGTGCTGAGGGCACTCACGGAGGATGAGTTCTCATTGAGCTTCAATGAGGGCGGCGGCGCAAAGCTCGTGGCCACAATTTATTCGTAGAGGATAGATGTTAACCAACCCTGTTTCATTTATGGTTATCCCACGGAGTCACGAGGTTCAAGCATCGCCTGCAGAGTCCGATGCATCGCAGCTTACAAAGCTTGCTTACCTGCATGGGCAGGGTCTTCTCTCGGAAAAAGAGTTCCAAGACGCCAAGGCCAAAATTCTCGGAAATGGCGGCTAGCGTTCCCCACAAAATTCCCCAATTAGAACTCTGAACGCCGTTTTTCGCCTGCATTCGCTCACCATTCAACCCTTGAAAAACCTCGAAAAACCGAGGCCAACGAACAACTGCGAATAAGAAAGCTTTATCTGGGGGACAAGGGGTCGTGGGTTCAAATCCCGCCAGCCCGACTGTATTCTCGAAAAGTTTTAGTAATTAGGGCTGCAGTCGCTCAATTCTCCAATTGTCGGCCTCACATTGGTGACCTAGAGAGCGCGTGAAAGCTATTCGATCGTGCATTCGGTTCGAGCGGCCTTTCCAAAACTCAATTCTTGTTGGAACAATGCGATAGCCACCCCAATAATCAGGTCTTGGAACTTCGTTTGTTTTGAACTTGGCTAGCGCAGCATGAAACTGGGCATCCAGAGCGTCCCGGCTTTCAATTGGCTGTGACTGGTGACTGGACCAGGCGGCCACCTGTGACTCGTGAGGGCGTGAGTGGAAGTAGTCGTCTGCGTCCTGGCTGGGTACTCGCCGAGCTACTCCCTCAATTAGCACCTGACGATACATCGGATACCAGCCAAAGACCGCACTTACTGCTGGGTTGTCTGCGATTGCAGCTCCTTTGCGAGAACCGAAGTTTGTGAAGAAGTGGAATCCGTGCTCGTCGACTCCCTTGAGTAGAACGGTCCTTGAACTTGGGGTGTTCTGGTCAGTGACGGTGCCAAGCACGAATGCATTTGGCTCAAAGATGTTCTCCGCTTCTGCCTCGCGCAACCAAATCTTGACTTGCTCAATCGGGTCTGCCAGCAGGTGCGTCTCGTGAAGTGCTTCCGTGCCGTAGTCTTCGTGACGATTTAGAGAATCCATGTGTCAAGGATAGGTCCCGGTGACGGGCTTGTTTCATAAGTTCAAATATCCGGCTCGAGCATAGACTTACGGCACCTGAATCTAAGGAGCTTGCCCCAATTGAAGCAACTCAACATCCTCGAAGACCCCGAAAAGCTTCTGGCAGAAGTGTTCAGTGGGCTTCACTCTGGTGGAGGTCGAAGCTCAATTCGAGGCGGTCAAACCGCCGCAAATGAGGCCCTGGCCAACTTGAGCATCCAGGGCTACTCAAAGAACCGCTCGGAGGTGCTTCCTGTTTCTGACAGGGGGGCAACGGTGATGTCTCCATACGTTCGCCACAACATCATTTTGCTGCAAGCTCTGTGGGACTGGGCTGAATCTGCCGCCCAGTGGGACAGGGACAAGTATCGAGACGAACTGTTGTGGCAGGAGTACGCGCGTCACCTCTACGCACGGGTTGGGACCAGGCTTTTTAGCAATCTTCGGTTTGAGCAAAATTGGGAAACCCCCGGCGATGGCTGGGAAAAGGGATTGGCCTGTGTCGATTTTGTGGTCGATGAGCTCAATCAAAATGGCTGGCTTGTAAACCAAACCCGAATGTGGTTGGCATCGCATTGGACCATTCGTAGCGGCAAGGGTTGGCTTCACGGTCAGGAGCGAATGCATCGCGAGCTGCTTGATGGCTCGCGTGCCGCCAACCTGCTCGGCTGGCAATGGACAGTGGGTTCGGGAACTGGAAAGCCATACGGATTTGCCAGGTGGCAGGTTGAAAAGCGCGCTCCAAAGCTGTGTCGAGCTTGCCCGCTTCAAAAAGCTTGCCCGATAGAAAGTTTTCCGGAAGATCAGACCCTCCAAGCTACAGAGCCAGATGCCCTCCTGACCACTGATCCGACACCAGAAACAACAACGGGTCCACTCGCTCCGGTCAGAACTGAAAAGCCAGAAAGAGTGCTTTTGACCATCGAATCGCTGGGCGATGACGATCCCGCGATGGTGGCAAACCCTGAATTACCCGTGGCATTTGTTTTCAACGAACAGGCTTTGGCAAAACTGCAGCTTTCATCGAAGCGACTGTATTTCTATCTCGAAACACTGCAGGACCTGGCCAGCAGACGCGACCTGTCTGTTTACCTTGGAAACCCCTTCGAGTTTGCAGAATCAAACAGAGTGGCAATCACCCATGCACCGGTTCCAAGCTTTTTGAAATTCCAGAACCTGGCAGAAGTCCACCCTTACTCTTGGCTAAGGCTGCCTCACTCTGGGTCAGTCAGATCTTTCAGCGCCTGGCGCGGAAAGCTGCGCTGAGGTTGGCGCCGGAAAGCATCACCGATTTTCGATATCAGTGCGGGTTATGCGTCAGATCCAAACTCAGTCATGTGCTGGGGGAGGCTTTCGTCCTTACCAAACATGAAGTGCTTGCTCATGTCCGGTGAGTAGTTGGAAAGTGCTGTTTTCCTGCCCAGCGCTTCGGCCAGAGCACGGTGATGGATGACACTCGCGCCACAACAAAGCCCAATTACTTTCGCGCCGATTGAGTGAGCAAATTGACCAAACTCCGCCGTTTCATGTCTGTTGGAGTTTTGAGCCTCTAAGGCATCTGGGAAGGTCCTGCCTGTTGGAAGAACTGCGGTGTTTCCAGGGTCTGGCAAGTTAAAAAGCGAAGTGTGCTTACTGTTGGTTCGGTAAGTTGCCGGCATTGCAGACATCGGGTGCTCGCCTATCTTGGAGCGAATCTCTTCAACGATCGGTCTGATGGTGTTCGGCCCCTGGAAGCAGTTTGTGCCAACAGCGTCTGCTCCGGCTTCTGCGAGAGCCTTGCAGGCCTCTCCGGGGCTATAACCGTCGCGGAGCGTGCCAGTGTCAAACACTGCAACATTCAGAATCGAGGGCAATCCGGCTCGCTGAATTTCTTCCAGTGCAATTATCGCTTCACCCAAGTAATACATGGTCTCGGCAACAATTAGGTCGGCGCCCTCTTGTTTAGCCCAGCTGATCATCTCGCGATACATCGCCCGCACCTGCTCATGGGTTTCTGGGTTATCCGGGTCATAAATGTTGGAGTTCGATATATTTCCGGCCACAAAAATCTGGCGGTCTTGCTCCTTGGATTGCTCTTGAGCAATGCGTCTTGCGATTCGCATCGCCTCGCGGTTCAGAGGCTCTAGCAAATGCTCCTGTCCAATGATCCGCATCTTTTCGCGGTGCCCGTTGTAGGTGAAGGCAAGTGCGATATCGCTGCCAGAGCGCAAGAAGTCTCTTGTTACTTGCTCCAGCACCTCAGGGTGCTCAAGGGCAACTTTTGGGACAAACTCTCCGGCAGTCAGGTAGCCACGTCGCTCAACTTCAAATAGATAGCCGCCAGCCATGATTACCGGTGAGTCTTGGGCAACGCGTTCTCTAAAGTTATTGGCGGTCAATGGCGGCTCCTTTGTTGCCCGCAGGTTATCAGCAGCCATAGCGATTGACGAATCCGCTATGACTCATTTGACTCATAGACTTGACAGAATGACCAACTCCGCTGTGCGACTGCTTTTTGCAGATCAGCTTGGCCCTCACTTTGACGATGGGGGACAGGTTCTGATCCCGGAGGTACTCAGCCCACTTCTTTCCAGAAGATATCATCGCCAAAAGGCCCACCTGATTTTGTCTGCCCTAAGGCATCGAGCACAAGAGCTTGGCGGTCGCGCTGAACTAGTGCGAGGAGATTCATACCACGAGGTATTGAAAGGCCGCGACCTCAGCGTCGTAAATCCAACTTCGAGGGGCCTTCGGTCGCTGTTAGTCGATTTAGGTAAAACCGCGGCGGTGGAGGTGCTTGCGGCAAGAGGCTTTGCTGCAACCGAAGCCGAGTTCGCTGACTGGAGACAAACTCAGGGCAGCAAGCGGCTGCTAATGGAGAATTTCTATCGGGACCGGAGAGTAAAGACCGGTGTTCTGATGAATACAACGGCCACTGGAGAGCTTTCTCCCGAGGGTGGAAAGTTCAATTTTGATCACGAAAATCGGCAGCCACCACCCAAAGGGCAGCTGACGCTGGGAGTTGCTAGCGCCAGGTATCCAGTTGAGGACGAAATTGATCAAGAAGTAAGGCTCTACTTGGATCAGCTTGAAGCTGATGGGAAAGTGTCCTTCATTGGCAAAGATGGCCCGAGGTTATTTCCTGCAACCAGGAAAGAGGCGCTGTTGGCACTGGATAACTTTGTGTCTAATCGACTGGCAACATTTGGAGCACACGAAGATGCCGCCATGAAGGAGGATTGGGCGATGTCGCATTCGCTTCTGAGTCCGGCAATGAACCTCGGGTTATTAGACCCAATGGAGGTAGTTCAAGCTGCCGAGCGGGCTTACCGCGCTGGCGGAATTGAGCTTGCAAGTGCAGAGGGTTTCATTCGCCAGGTGATGGGTTGGCGGGATTGGGTTTGGCATCTTTACTGGCATTTAGGTGACAGGTTTGAGACCGCAAATTACTTCCAGCACGAAAAGCCGCTGCCCGAGGCTTTTCAGGAGTTGGATCCAGAGCTTCTAAGGTCCAGTTGCCTGCAGCAAGTCATCGGTGAAATTCGAGACCGCGGTTGGACCCATCACATCAATCGGTTGATGGTGCTCGGGAGCTTTGGGGTGCAGCGGGAGCTTGATCCTCAAGCTTTGAATGATTGGTTCATAGATGCCTTCGTGGACGGAACCCCGTGGGTTATGCCAGCCAATGTGATTGGAATGTCCCAGTATGCAGATGGGGGCCTGACGGCAACCAAGCCATACACCTCTGGCGGCGCCTATGTGAACAAGATGACTGACTACTGCAAGGGGTGTCAGTTTTCACCAACGGTTCGGGTCGGTGAAAAGGCATGTCACTTCAGCGCCGGTTACTGGAATTTCTTGGATAAAAACAAAGACTTACTAAAGGGCAACTACAGAATGACACAGCCGCTTGCTGGCCTGGGGCGACTTAGCGACTTAGCGGAGATTCGCAGCCAAGAGGCCAACCGGAATCAGTTCTAAGAAAGCGCAATCAGCTCCGCGTAGCCTTCGTTCCAGTGGTCCTCGTCGCCATCAGGCAGAATCAAGACTCGCTCCGGGTTTAGTGCTTCAACCGCACCTACGTCGTGAGAAACCAGCACCACGGCTCCCTTGAAACTTGCCAGTGCACTCAGAATCTCCTCGCGGCTTGCTGGGTCCAAGTTGTTTGTCGGCTCATCTAGCAGCAGCACGTTGGCAGAAGAGACCACCAATGAGGCAAGTGCCAATCTGGTTTTCTCGCCTCCGGACAGAACTCCTGCTCGCTTCGAAACGTCGTCACCAGAGAATAAGAATGAACCAAGAACTTTTCGGGCGTCAGTGTCAGCAAGGTTTGGTGCAGCATCCTGCATGTTTTGCAGAACCGTCTTGTTCACATCCAGAGTCTCGTGCTCCTGGGCGAAGTAGCCAACCTTTAGGCCGTGACCTGGAATCAACTCACCGGTATCGGGCTTGTCCACCCCAGCAAGAATTCGCAGCAGCGTAGTTTTACCGGCACCGTTCAGGCCAATGATGACAACCTTGGAGCCCCGGTCGATTGCCAGGTCAACTGCAGTAAAGATCTCCAGAGAGCCATAGCTCTTACTCAAGTTCTCCGCCATCAGTGGGGTCTTGCCGCAGGCGGCAGGATCGGGGAACTTGATCTTGGCAACCTTCTCGACCTCGCGGACGTCGTCCAGCGACGACAGTAGCGACTCGGCCCGGCGAACCATTTGCTTGGCAGCGACTGCCTTGCTGGCCTTTGCGCCAAACTTTGCTGCCTGCAACTGCAACGTGCTGGCCTTTTTCTGGGCAATAGCGCGCTCTTTCTTGCGACGCTCTTCATCGGTCTCACGAGCCTTTTTGTATTGATTCCAGCCCATGTTGTAGATGTCGATGACAGTTCTGTTGGCATCCAGGTAGAAAACTCGATTCACGGTTTCTTCAACCAGGTCCACGTCGTGACTGATCACGATCAGGCCGCCCTTATAGGACTTTAGAAATTCGCGCAGCCAGACCACGGAGTCGGCATCCAAGTGGTTTGTCGGTTCGTCCAGAATCATGGTTTCGGCGCTGCTGAACAGAATTCTTGCAAGCTCAATCCTTCTGCGCTGTCCTCCGGAGAGCGTCTTCAGGGGTTGGTCTAAGACCTGACCCTTGAGTCCCAGGTTGCCGGCGATGGCAGCCGCCTCGGCTTCAGCGGCGTAGCCGCCAGCAGCCTGGAAGCGCTCTTCAAATTTTGCGTAAGCGGTCATCGCGGCGGCAGCAACTTTGGGGTCGTCGCTACCCATTTCGAAGCTTGCTTGAGTCATGGCCTCGAGCGTGTCGCCGAGATTTCTGGCGTTTAGAATTCTGGTTCTTGCTAACTGCTCTGGATCGCCGGTTCGAGGGTCCTGTGGAAGATATCCGATCTCGCCATGTCGATCAACAAATCCATGGGAGGGCTGACCGTCGCCGGCAAGAATTTTGGTGAGCGTTGTTTTTCCGGCCCCATTTCGGCCAACCAAGCCAACTTTGTCGCCCTTATCGACGCGGAAGTTGACCTCGTGCATCAAGACCCTTGGGCCGATGCGAATCTCGAGGTCGCGCACGCCAATCATCTGAGTGTCTCCAAAGGGTTTTGTCGCAAATCGGATGCGACCAACGAGGTCACCAGTCTACCAAGGATCACCATTGCTGACAGTGCTATTTCCTGCAGGCTAAGACGGGCGTGGCAAGACAGCCTGTTTCGCCCCGGCGCTAGAATCTGGCTATGAGCATGCTGCAAGAACTCAAGAGCGTTCCAAACATGCTCAGTGCGCTCCGGCTGTTGATGGTGCCGGTGTTTCTAGTGTTGCTACTAAACGGTGAATTTGTTTGGAGCCTGATCATTCTGGCTTTTGCAAGTGCGACTGACTGGCTTGACGGCCAGATTGCCAGGAGGTTCAATCAAATAACCCGGCTCGGGCAGATGCTGGACCCAGCTGCGGATCGCCTGTTTATTTTTGCAACCCTGATTGGGCTGACTATCAACGGCAACATCCCGCTCTGGCTCGCGGTAATCGTGGTCTCTAGGGACCTAATGCTGCTGGCGGTCTACCCAGTTTTGGCAAATCACGGCTATGGGCCGTTGCCGGTCCACTTTTTGGGCAAGGCCGGCACCTTCGCGCTGCTCTATGCGTTACCACTTCTGTTGATGGCTGATGTTTGGCCGGAATCTGACCTTATTGTTTTGCCGCTTGCTTGGGGCTTTGCCTACTGGGGAATAGCGCTCTACTGGCTCTCCGGAGTGTTTTATGTGGTCCATGTAATAAAACTGGTGTTTTACGACAAGAAAAAATCCTCTAAAGTGGAGTAAATAGGGGAGGCGTAAATTGTCCAAGGATTCTTTCAGAAGCGATGAAACAGCGCGTTTTTCTGATGACCTTATCGCCAACCAAACACCAGTTTTAACCGAAGAGGAAGCCTCAGCGGTCGCTGCCCTGCCTGAGAATTCAGCACTTTTGATCTCTCACCGCGGTGCCGGGGCTGGGTCTAGGTTTCTTCTTGACCAGGATCTGACAGTTGCCGGGCGTCACCCAGAAGCAGATATCTTCCTGGATGATGTAACAGTCTCTAGAAGACATGTTCAGTTTGACCGAAAGCAAAGAAGCTTTAGGCTTACTGACTTGGGTTCTATGAATGGCACCTACGTGGATGGCGCCAGGGTTGATTCAG
>Ga0213869_10003099_pt1 | contig 11196 bp, 10 predicted proteins | sample PICome_10_FD_160083 | JGI IMG/M metagenome (GOLD analysis project Ga0213869, IMG submission 160083) | Coastal seawater microbial communities near Pivers Island, North Carolina, United States - PICO132 | ecosystem: Environmental > Aquatic > Marine > Coastal | place: USA: North Carolina...
CAGCCGCCGAAGGCGCATCTGTCTTCAAAAAGGCATAGTGGCCTTTACGGTTTTTGTTGACTTTGTACGCCATGGTTTTGACGCCCCAATATTCCTGTTCAACAACGGACCCGCCGTTTGCGCTCAGGACATTGGAAAATTCTTCGATTAATGCTTCGGCCTGTGTGTTCGACAGGTCCTGACGCATAATGAAGACATGCTCATAAAATGACATGTGCTTTCCTGTTTTTTAGGTGCGCTTCAAAGATCAGAGGTGAGACCGCAGTCTGATCACGAGAGGCCGCACGGGAGAAGTAGTTTTTGCGGATGACTGCATCTGCCACAGCTGGGGGAAAGGTGCAAGGTTTATGGGGATGGTGCCCGCATTCCCAGTGCGTTTTTTTGTGCGGACGCTGCCTCTTTGGCGTTCGGCAGTCTGCGCTACACTATTGTAAACCGTTGCGGTGCGGCCTGACAGGGGATATGCCAAGAAAAACCAAAGTTTCGAAAGAGGGTTATTATGCGGGCATTTGTTTTTCCTGGTCAAGGCGCTCAGACCATCGGCATGGGCCAAGATCTTGCGGCCAGCTATCCGGCGGCGAAAGCTGTGTTTGAGGAAGTCGATGACGCGTTGGGGCAAGACCTATCGGGGCTGATTTGGAATGGGGATATTGAAACATTGACCCTCACTGCCAATGCGCAGCCCGCTTTAATGGCGACCTCTTTGGCCGCTTTGCACGCTTTGGAGGCGGAAGGGCTGGGGCTTGAAACAGTCAGTTTTGTGGCGGGGCATTCTTTGGGTGAATATTCTGCTTTGGCCGCGGCAGGGGCTATGACGATTGCTGATACGGCCCGTTTGCTGCGTATTCGTGGCACGGCCATGCAGGAGGCTGTTCCGGTTGGCGTCGGTGCCATGGCCGCGATTTTGGGTTTGGATTTCGCCGCGGTCAGCACCGTGGCGGAGGCCGCTGCGCAGGGCGAGGTGTGCCAGGCGGCCAATGACAATGATCCAGGACAGGTTGTGGTCTCTGGTCATAAAGTGGCAGTTGAGCGCGCGTTGGATCTGGCCAAGGAGGCCGGTGCAAAACGCGCCGTACTTTTGCCTGTAAGCGCGCCGTTCCATTGTGCCTTGATGCAGCCGGCCGCGAAACGCATGGCGCAGGCCTTGGCAGAGGTGGAGATACGCAAGCCGTCGGTGCCAGTGGTGGCGAATGTACGAGCCAGCGCCCAATCTGACCCAGAGCTGCTCCGTTCGCTTTTAATCGAGCAGGTCACAGGCGCGGTACGCTGGCGCGACTCCATGGCCTATTTGGCCGCGGCGGGTGTGACAGAGATTTGGGAAGTTGGCGCGGGCAAAGCTTTGTCTGGTATGATCCGTCGCATTGATCGGGGCATTACCTGCCAAGCCATTGGCAGCCCTGAGGATATTGCCAAGCTGCAAGCCGCCGCCGGCGCTTAAGGCGCATATTTGGTCTCTTGGCCAGTTGTAATTAAAGACGAATTTAGGAGAATCACATGTTTCGTTTGGATGGAAAAAACGCCTTGATCACTGGGGCCTCTGGTGGCATTGGTGGAGAAATAGCCAAGGCGCTGCATGCAGCCGGAGCGAGCCTGGCCCTATCGGGGACACGCGTGGAGCCGCTTCAGGCTTTGGCCTTTGAGCTGGGATCTCGCGCAGAGGTCTTGCCCTGTAACCTTTCGGATGCTGAGGCAGTGACGGCTTTGCCCAAAAAGGCTGCTGATGCTATGGGGAGCGTAGATATTTTGGTCAATAACGCCGGCGTCACCCGCGACAACCTTTTCATGCGCATGTCGGATGACGAATGGACATCGGTTCTCGATATCAATCTGACCAGCACGATGCGTCTGTGTAAAGGCGTGATGCGCGGTATGATAAAAGCCCGCTGGGGCCGAATTATCAATGTCTCGTCGATCGTTGGCGCCATCGGTAATCCCGGGCAGGCCAATTATGCTGCCTCCAAAGCTGGTGTTGTGGCCATGTCAAAATCATTGGCCTATGAAGTGGCTACACGGGGCATCACGGTCAATTGCATTGCGCCCGGTTTCATAACCACAGCGATGACAGATAAATTGACAGAAGATCAAAAAGTGGGAATTTTAACCCAAGTTCCTGCGGGGCGCATGGGCACTTCGGGCGAAATTGCAGCCGCTGCCCTCTATTTGGCAAGCGAAGAATCGGGCTACACGACGGGCGCCACTCTGCATGTTAACGGCGGCATGGCCATGCTTTAGGGGTTTTTTGCCTATTTGAAAGAGCAGGTGACAAAACATTTGCCCCTCGGCCATCCTGTGCTATAGGCGGCGCAACGACGTGATTTGCACCTTTCGTGCTCACATCGCCCCCCTGTGGCAAGATGGGGATCTAACGCTTCGATGTAGAAGCACATCAAGACCGCATCTTATGCGGAAAACAACGGGCGAAAGCCTCGGAACGAATAAGGACCTGATATATGAGCGATGTAGCTGACCGTGTTAAGAAAATTGTTGTAGAGCACCTTGGTGTTGAGGAAGATAAAGTTGTTGAGAATGCATCATTCATCGATGACCTTGGAGCAGATAGCCTGGACACTGTTGAGTTGGTTATGGCTTTTGAAGAAGAGTTCGGAATTGAAATTCCTGATGATGCAGCTGAAACGATCCAAACATTTGGCGATGCTGTAAAGCATATCTCTGAAGCCGTTTAGTTTCAGTATCTTGGATTTTGATTGCGGCATCCTCTTTGGGTGCCGTTTTCGTTTGTAACCCCGCTAACTATTCCAAAATTTGGGGGCTGACCTATCGATTGGTTTAGACCATAATTGACTAGAGATCAAAATTGGAGATCAAGATGCGTCGTGTCGTAGTAACTGGGCTTGGAATGGTATCCCCTTTGGCGGATGGGGTTGAGGCGACCTGGGAGCGATTGCTCGCAGGAGAGTCCGGTGCAGGGAAGATTGAGAAATTCGACACCAGCAATGTGGTCACGAATTACGCTTGTGAGGTACCGCTTGGCGATGGTTCAAATGGCACCTTTAATGTCGATGCCTATTTGGAACGCAAAGAGCGACGCAAAATTGATGATTTCATTCTCTTCGGACTGGCCGCTGCTCAACAAGCTGTACAGGACAGTAGCTGGATGCCTGAGGCAGATGCGGATCGCGAGCGGACCGGCGTGATGATTGGGTCGGGTATAGGTGGGTTGCAAACCATTGCTGAAACGGCCTTGTTGATCGATAAAAAGGGACCGCGGCGTGTCTCGCCATTCTTTATTCCTGGCGCCTTGATCAATTTGGTCTCCGGGCAGGTGAGCATCAAATATGGCTTCAAGGGGCCAAACCATGCGGTTGTCACGGCCTGCTCTACCGGGGCACATGCCATTGGCGATGCCAGCCGTTTGATCATGTTCGGGGATGCGGATGTTATGGTGGCCGGCGGCGCAGAAAGCTCTATCTGTGAGATCGGTATTGCTGGATTTAACGCGTGCAAAGCTTTGTCCACCAAGTCAGAAGCTGACCCAACGAAGGCCAGCCGCCCCTATGACGTTGATAGAGACGGCTTTGTAATGGGCGAGGGCGCAGGTGTTGTTGTTCTCGAAGAGCTAGAGCATGCCAAAGCGCGCGGCGCGAAAATTTACGCTGAGGTTCTGGGCTATGGGATGTCTGGCGATGCCTACCATATCACCGCCCCATCCGAGACGGGAGAGGGGGCCGAACGGTCTATGCGGGCGGCCCTTAAAAATGCGGGTCTCGAGCCTACGGCGATTGACTACATTAACGCTCATGGCACATCGACTATGGCAGATACGATTGAGCTGCGCGCGGTGGAGCGGCTATTGGGCGATGCGGCCTCTAGTGTGACCATGTCATCTACGAAATCATCCACCGGGCATCTATTGGGCGCGGCAGGAGCGATTGAGGCGATCTTCAGCATTTTGGCCATTCGGGATCAAGTCGCCCCGCCGACCATTAATCTGGACAATCCTGCGGTTGAGACACCGATTGATTTGGCGCCAAATGCCAAAGTGCAGCGCGAGGTTACCTTTGCCCTGTCCAATTCGTTTGGCTTTGGTGGCACAAATGCCAGCGTTGTTTTCGGGAAATACAGCTAATATGTGGCGGAACATTGCTTCCAATGCGTTCACGGTCATTGTTGTAGCTCTTTTCCTGCTCGCCGGAGGAATGACGCTGCTGAAATCGCAGTATTACAAACCCGGTCCTTTGACAAAGGCGATTTGCCTCAAGGTCGAGCCCGGCAGCTCGATGTCGAAAGTTGCCTTGAACCTGCGGGACCAGGGCGCGGTTCGAAGCAAAGAATTGTTCAATATTGGCGCTGATTACACGGATAAATCCGCGCGCCTCAAAGCGGGCAGTTTTTTGATCCCAGCTAGCGCCTCTATGGCGGAAATTGCCGGTCAGATCTCAACCAGTGGCCGCAATACCTGTGGGACCGAGGTTGTTTATCGCGTGGGGGTCACGCGCAGCACGGTCTTGGTGCGTGAATTAGATCCCGCCTCCAACAACTATGCGGAAGTTGCGCGTTTTACCCCTGCTGAGGAGCCGGCACCGCCAGCCTATAGCCGGGTGATCGAGCAAGCTGACACGCGCATTCGGGTGGCAGTCGCAGAGGGGACGACCAGTTGGCAGGTGGTCGAAGCGTTGAAATCTATTGATATTTTGTCCGGTGATATTGCCCAGGTCCCAGATGAGGGTTTCTTGGCCCCGGACAGCTACGAAATCAAAGCAGGCGATGCACGTCAAGACTTGCTTCGTAGGATGCTGCAAGCGCAAGAGCGCCGCCTTGCGGAGGTTTGGACGCAACGCAGCGACGCAACCCCAGTTCAGACCCTAGACGAGCTGCTGATCCTTGCCTCCATAATTGAAAAAGAGACGGGTGTGGCCGATGAGCGTTTCACCGTGGCCTCCGTTTTTGCCAATCGTTTGGAAAAGGGCATGCCCCTGCAAACGGATCCCACTGTGATTTACGGAGTGACCCAGGGCAAAGGGCCTTTGGGGCGGGGGCTGCGCAAAAGTGAACTGCGCAAAGATACTCCGTGGAATACCTATGTAAACCGTGGTCTCCCACGAACACCGATTGCCAATCCGGGCTTAGCCAGCTTGCAAGCGGCGCTGAAACCCGTGGCGACAGACTTTATATTTTTTGTAGCGGACGGCACCGGGGGTCATGCCTTTGCGGTGACTCTCAAAGAGCACAATCGCAATGTTGCGGCATGGCGCAAAATCGAAACTTCGCGACAGCCGTAAGGCTTTATCAATGTGACCGCCCGCCTGGGTTCCAAAGGTTTTACAACTTCGAGCCAAAATCCTCACGTACGACTTTAAAGCACGGATGCTGCGACGCGGCGCCTATCATGCCGAGCGCAAGAGAGGCAGACATATGGCGAAATCAACTCCTGTCCCAAAAGACGGGCGAGACTTTGGATCAAGCCTTTGAGGCAATGGTCTTTGGTGAAAGTGGCATTCTAGCTTTTGCGCCGCCGGCCAGTCGGCCGCATTGGTCGGCCTCGCGCCGGCAATTAACCCGGCCCAATGGGGCCGTGGCGCAAATCTATCCGGGTGCCAATCTGTTGCGCCAAGAACAGGTCCATCAAACCCAATGGCGCTACAGCACCGCAATGCAAGCGCTTGATGGTGCGCATGGGCTGCTTGAGCTGCAAGTGGCGCAACTCTCTGAAAGTTTCGGCACTGGGCTGCTTCGAAAACTTGGTTTCACATTTTAAAGTCTTAAGACAAGTGCGTTGGCCCTGCGGAATGTGCCGGGTAATGCATGGGCTGCGTATAGGTTGATAAGTTTAAAAATGCGCTTATGTAGCTTAAATGACCGCTCTAATCGGAGGATTGACCCATGGCACAGACCGCAGCGCAACTGGAGAGCATAGACCCGGTATGGGACACAATGCTGGGGCAAGCGCAAAGCGCATTGAAGCAAGAGCCTCTATTGGGCGCTATGATCCAGTCCAGCATTCTGCATCACAGCAGCCTTGAGCAAGCCCTGTCGTACCGGATTGCACTGAAGCTGGCCTCAGCTGAAATGCCAGAGCAAATGCTGCGTGAAATTGCTGATCAGATCATCCAATCGGAGGACCTGGGTGCCTATTCCCGGGCTGATCTCATGGCGGTGCGTGAACGTGATCCAGCTTGCCACAGTCTTACTCAGCCTTTGTTATTCTTTAAAGGCTTTCAAGCTATTCAAGCCTATCGCGTGGGCCATGCCTTGTGGTGCGATGGGCGCAAAGATCTGGCTTATTTTTTCCAATCGCGAATTTCAGAAGTCTTTGGCATTGATATTCATCCAGCCGCCGTTGTCGGGCGCGGGCTGATGATCGATCATGCGCATTCTATCGTGATCGGGGAGACAGCGGTGGTGGGAGACAATGTCTCGATGCTGCATTCGGTGACATTGGGGGGGACGGGCAAGCAAGATGATGAACGCCACCCAAAGATAGGTGATGGCGTCTTGATTGGCGCTGGTGCGAAGGTTCTGGGCAATATCAAGGTTGGCCATTGCAGTCGGATTGCGGCTGGATCGGTGGTGCTCCACGAGGTGCCGCCTTGTAAAACCGTTGCCGGAGTTCCTGCCAAGATCGTTGGAGAAGCGGGCTGTGAACAGCCTTCGATAACGATGGACCAACTCTTAGGGTAGGCTATGGATAGACACGAGACCCCGTATAAAAAACCCGGCGCAGCATTAGCTGAGCCGGGTTTATTCTTCGGTATAAGAGGGGCTTATGCCAGCATAGACAGTGGATGTTCAAGGTTGTGAACAATCGCATCGAGCAATTCGGCGCCTAAAGCCCCGTCGATCACCCGGTGATCAACTGACATTGTGACGGACATGACTGTCGCCACGCTCAGCGCGCCATCTGCGCCCACAACAGGGCGCTTCTTTCCAGCGCCTACTGCGAGAATGGCCCCTTGCGGTGGGTTAATCACAGCATCAAAGTTATCAATGCCCATCATGCCAAGGTTCGAGATTGAGAAGCTGCCGCCTTGATATTCATGGGGCGCCAATTTTCGGCTGCGGGCACGTGCGGCGAGATCTTTCATTTCAGCGGCTAATGTTGACAAAGATTTTCTGTCTGCATCCAGCAGGACTGGCGTGAACAATCCCCCCTCAATGGCGACGGCTACAGAGATATCGGAAGCCTCCATCTGCAAAACGCGGTCTCCGGCCCAAACTGCGTTGGCGGCCGGGACGCTTTGCAACGCCATAGCGCAGGCTTTGATGATAAAGTCATTCACTGAGAGCTTCACACCTCGGGCTGTGAGCCCTGCGTTCATCTCACTGCGCAACTTGAGCAGGGTATCGAGCTGAATGTCGCGACGCAAATAGAAATGTGGGATTGTTTGCTTGGCTTGGGTTAATCGGTCGGCAATCACCCTGCGCATTCCGTCCAAAGACACTGTCGTATAGCTGCGCTCTTGGTATAGCGTTTCCACGCTAGTGACGCTCGCGGCCTCATTCCGTGGGGCCGAAGCCATTGGGGTGGGGGCCGCGGGAGCTGCGGTGGAAATGGCGGCCGTAGCCGGGGCGCCACTCACATCGGCTTTGACAATCCGACCTTTGGGGCCGGACCCGGTGATCTTGGCCAGATCTAACCCTTGATCGGTTGCGATGCGACGGGCCAGCGGAGAGGCAAAAATGCGCATGCCGTCATTTGAGCTCAAGGCGGCAGGCGCCGCGCTTGGGGCCGCATTCGGGACTGGTGCGTTTGCTGTACTGGTCTCTGCGGTGGGAGTGGCAGTGGCTTTGGTGCTTTGAGCAGGGGCGGCGATCGCATCTGCGGAATCGCCATCTTCGAGCAAGATCGCAATGGCCGAATTGACCTTCACATTCGCTGTTCCTTCGGCCACCAAGAGTTTGCCAATTACGCCTTCATCGACGGCCTCAAACTCCATTGTGGCTTTGTCGGTTTCAATCTCGGCCAAAAGATCGCCAGATTGAACCCGATCACCTTCAGCAACCAACCATTTGGCCAGGGAGCCCTCTTCCATCGTGGGCGATAAGGCCGGCATAAGAATTTCAAGTGCCATGGGGCGCTCCTTAACGGTAGAGGACAGATTTGGCCGCCGTCATCACTTCATCAGTGGTGACCAGGGCAAGTTTCTCAAGATTGGCCGCATATGGCATGGGAACGTCTTTGCCTGTGCAGGTTATGACAGGGGCATCGAGGTAATCGAAAGCCTCTTGCATCAGAACTGATGAGATATGGCTGCCGATGGAGCAGACCGGAAATCCCTCTTCAATTGTAACGCAGCGGTTGGTCTTTTTGACAGAATTCACGACCGTGTCGGTGTCCAAAGGACGCAGACAGCGCAGATCAATCACCTCAGCACTGACGCCCATCTCGGCCAGTTGATTTGCCGTTTCCAGCGCATATTTCATACCAATGCCAAAGCTGACCAATGTGATATCATTGCCTTCCCTCCAGATGCGCGCCTTGCCAAGTGGCACGGTGTAATCGGGCAAGTCGGGGACTTGGAAGCTCTGGCCATAGAGAATTTCATTCTCCAAAAAGATTACTGGGTTCGGATCGCGAATGGCTGATTTGAGCAGGCCTTTGGCATCATCGGCCGAATATGGCATCACGACTTTGAGCCCTGGAATATGAGCATACCAGGCCGCATAGTCTTGGCTGTGCTGCGCTCCGACGCGGGCCGCTGCGCCGTTGGGGCCGCGAAACACCATCGGCGCGCCCATTTGACCACCGGACATATAGAGAGTCTTGGCCGCAGAGTTGATGATATGATCCATTGCCTGCATGGCGAAGTTGAACGTCATGAATTCGACAACAGGCTTCAGCCCGCCAAAGGCGGCACCAACAGCAATGCCGGCAAACCCATGCTCGGTAATTGGCGTATCAATCACCCGCTTTGGGCCAAACTCATCAAGCATACCCTGCGATATCTTGTAAGCGCCTTGATATTCGGCCACCTCTTCACCCATGAGGTAGACGGTTTGATCAGAGCGCATCTCTTCGGACATGGCTTCACGAATGGCCTCACGCACGGTAAGGCTCTTAAATGTAGTGTTTTCAGGCAAATCATGCTCGACAACCTGGACAGCAACTGGGGCTTGTGCAGATGAGGAGAGCTCTGAGGCTGTTTGTGCAGCCGCGCTGGCCGCCGGCCGGGCCGCAGGGGTAGGGGCAGCATCAGAGAGGCTCTCATCCTCATCAAGCAAAATGGCAATGGCAGAGTTGACGGCTACATTGGCTGTTCCTTCCTTAATCAGCAGTTTGCCAATTATCCCCTCATCGACCGCTTCGAATTCCATTGTGGCTTTGTCAGTTTCGATTTCAGCCAGAATATCGCCAGAGCTGACCTTATCACCTTCGGCAACCAGCCATTTTCCCAAGATGCCTTCTTCCATGGTGGGTGACAGTGCGGGCATCAAAATTTCAATAGCCATGGGTTAAGCCTCCGCCTGTGCGTAAATATCTGTCCAAAGTTCGTCCAAAACCGGTTCGGGGCTTTGTTTTGCAAATTCTGCGCTGTCGTTGACCACGGCTTTGATTTCCTTATCGATCGCTTTCAGATCCTCTTCGGTGCAATGTTTGCCGGTTAGGAGCAGATCTCGAACATGTTCAATGGCGTCTTTTTCCTCGCGTATTTTCTGCACCTCTTCGCGTGTTCGATATTTGGCGGGGTCGGACATAGAGTGGCCACGGTACCGGTAGGTTTTGATCTCGAGAATGTAGGGGCCCTTGCCAGAGCGGCAATGAGCAACAGCGGTCTCGCCGGCGGCTTTTACGGCCAATACATCCATGCCATCAACCGCTTCGCCCGGGATGCCGAAGGCGCGGCCGCGTTCGTAAATTTCCGCAGAGGATGTTGAGCGCTGCTGTGACGTTCCCATAGCGTATTGATTGTTTTCAATCACAAAAACTACTGGTAGATCCCAAAGAGCCGCCATGTTGAAAGTTTCATAAACTTGGCCTTGATTGGCTGCGCCATCCCCAAAATATGCAAAGGTCACCCGGCCGTTGTTGAGATATTTATCGGCAAATGCGAGGCCTGCGCCGATGGGTACCTGCGCTCCAACAATGCCGTGGCCACCGTAGAAATGCTTCTCTTTCGAGAACATATGCATTGAGCCGCCTTTGCCTTTGGAGTACCCGCCGCTGCGACCGGTCAGCTCGGCCATAACGCCGTTGGCATCCATGCCGCAAGCAAGCATGTGGCCATGATCGCGGTAGGAGGTGACGCGCTTGTCGCCTTCTTCTGCCGCCGCTTCGAGTCCAACTACAACGGCTTCTTGACCGATGTAGAGATGACAAAAGCCGCCGATCAAACCCATGCCGTAGAGTTGGCCTGCTTTTTCTTCAAATCGCCGGATCAGTAGCATTTCGCGGTAGTAATGCAGCAAATTGTCTTCAGACACATTTGCCTTGCTAGTTTTTTTAGCCGCCATGGTGACCTCGTAAAAATAGTTTAGCGTTAAACTATCCTTTATCACAGGTTGATTGCAAATGTGAACAATTTATTTTTTGTGAAGTTTATAGTTAAAATTCATAGATTTAGGATGATTTATCGAATGACGATTTCATCGGGGCGAATGAATCCTAAAACATCGCGGGCCTGTTGGTCCAAGAGATCAAGATCCAAATAGTGATCGGACAGACGCAAGGTTTTGTTTTCCAGCTGGGCAATTGACCTTTGCAGCACGTTCAATTCGCGCTGCAACCCATCGGCTTCGGTTTGGTAGACCGCCTGACGCAAAATGCCATAATCGCCTTGAATGGCGGAAAATACGAAATAGGCGGAGAGGGTCAGCGACACAAATGTCACGGCCAAGGGGCCAATTGGGGGGATGCTGCTCTGTGCCATGTACTGCCTTACGCCTCTGCCGGCCTTTCGAACATTATGACACGCTCGGAGTCCCTTGTGAATCCCCTGATTCGTTTTTCTTTTAGATTTTATCCGGCGATTGAGGCGCTGTAGATTTCGTCGATGGTTTGAGCCAAGGTTTGATCAAACTGGGCATCTGATTGCTGTGCGGTGAGGCCTTCAGTAAGGGCACGCGAGAAGCTTGCGATCATTTTGCTGTTTTGGGACAGGCGTGAATTGGCCTCTGCGCGGCTGTAGCCGCCCGAAAGCGCCACAACCGAAAGAACGCGCGGGTGTTGGCATATCTGGCGATAAAGGTTGGCGGTCTCGGGAAGGGTCAGCTTGAGCACAACAGAATGATCGGCTGGCA
>Ga0213869_10003102_pt1 | contig 11188 bp, 7 predicted proteins | sample PICome_10_FD_160083 | JGI IMG/M metagenome (GOLD analysis project Ga0213869, IMG submission 160083) | Coastal seawater microbial communities near Pivers Island, North Carolina, United States - PICO132 | ecosystem: Environmental > Aquatic > Marine > Coastal | place: USA: North Carolina...
GGGCGGTTCTGCCAAGCAGGCGCGCAACCGTGAAAATCAGGCGATTATGCCGCTCAGAGGTAAGATTCTTAATACCTGGGAAGTGGATTCCCAGGAGATTCTCGGTTCCCAGGAAGTCCATGATATCTCCGTGGCACTGGGTGTAGATCCGGCACTGGAAGACGTCGACTCACTGCGCTACCACAAGGTCTGTATTCTCGCCGATGCGGATTCCGATGGGCTGCATATTGCGACACTGCTGTGCGCACTGTTTGTCCGTCACTTCCGTCCACTGGTTGCCCAGGGCCATGTCTATGTCGCTATGCCGCCACTGTTTAGAATCGATGTCGGCAAAGATGTTTACTACGCACTGGACGATGCCGAGCGTCAGGGCATTCTCGATCGCATTCAGGCCGAGGGCAAGCGCGGCAAGGTCAATGTCCAGCGCTTTAAGGGACTGGGTGAGATGAATCCGCTGCAGCTGCGCGAGACCACCATGGACCCGGATACCCGGCGACTGGTTCAGCTAACCCTTGAACCCGGTGATGACACCAACAGTATTATGGATATGTTACTGGCCAAAAAGCGCGCCTCAGATCGACGCGCCTGGCTGGAAAGCAAAGGCAATTTAGCCGACAACCTCTAAACCGTTTTTTAATACAGGAAAGACGATGAACGATATCGTAACCTTTAATGACCAGGGCGTAGAGAGCAGACCTCTCAGCGACTATGCCGAGCAGGCCTATCTGGATTACTCCATGTATGTCATCCTCGATCGCGCACTGCCGCATATTGGCGATGGCCTCAAGCCGGTGCAGCGACGCATTGTCTACGCTATGAGTGAGCTGGGCTTAAAAGCCAGCGCCAAATACAAGAAGTCTGCGCGAACCGTGGGTGATGTGATCGGTAAATTCCATCCCCATGGTGACAGTGCCGCCTATGAAGCCATGGTGTTGATGGCGCAGCCATTCTCCTATCGCTACCCGCTGGTCGATGGCCAGGGTAACTGGGGTTCAGCGGATGATCCAAAATCTTTCGCGGCGATGCGTTACACCGAATCCAAGCTCTCCAAATATGCGGATGTGCTGCTCTCAGAACTGGGTCAGGGCACAGCTAACTGGCGTCCCAACTTTGATGCCACCATGGAAGAGCCGGAAATTCTGCCGGCTCGGGTGCCCAATGTGCTGCTTAACGGCACGACTGGCATTGCTGTGGGTATGGCCACCGATATTCCTCCCCATAATCTCAATGAAGTGGTCAGTGCCTGTCTGCATCTGCTGGATAGCCCCAAGGCGACAATTCCCGAGCTGATGGAATTTATTAAAGCACCGGATTTCCCCACTGAAGCGGAAATTATTACCAGTCAGGCGGATATTCTCAATACCTATGAGACCGGTCGCGGCTCGGTAAAGATGCGGGCTATCTGGAATAGGGAAGACGGCGATATTATTGTTACCGCCCTCCCATTCCAGGCTTCGGGTTCCAAGGTCCTGGAACAGATTGCCGCCCAGATGCGCAATAAGAAATTACCCATGGTTGAAGACTTGCGCGATGAGTCTGACCATGAAAATCCAACCCGCCTGGTGATTACGCCGCGATCCAATCGCGTTGATATAGAAGCATTGATGGATCACCTGTTTGCGACCACTGATCTGGAGCGCAGCTACCGAATCAATATGAATATTATTGGTATCGATGGCCGCCCCTCGGTGATGAATCTGCGTCAGATTCTAAAAGAGTGGTTGAGCTTCCGTATCGATGTCACTCGTCGTCGTCTCGATTACAGATTGCAGAAAGTCGATAAGCGTCTGCACCTGTTGGATGGTTTGTTAATTGCATTTTTGAATATCGACGAAGTGATTCATATTATCCGCACCGAGGACGAACCCAAACCGGCACTGATTGCCCGCTTTGGTCTTTCGGACATTCAGGCGGAATATATTCTCGATACAAAGCTGCGTCAGTTAGCGCGACTGGAAGAGTTTAAGATTCGCAGTGAGCAAGATGAGTTAGCCAAAGAAAAAACTGAGTTGGAGCTGCTGTTGGGTTCCGATGCGCGACTGAAGACGCTGGTTAAAAAAGAGCTTAAAGCCACTGCCGAAGAATATGGTGACGATCGTCGTTCGCCGTTAAAAGAGCGCGGTGAAGCCCAGGCCTTTAATGAGAAAGATCTGCTGACCGCTGAGCCGATTACTGCGGTGCTGTCCGATAAAGGTTGGTTGCGTGCGGCTAAGGGCCATGAGATTGATCCGACAACCCTGAATTATAAATCCGGTGATAAGTTCCTCTCTGCAGCCCGTGGGCGCAGTAATCAGAATCTATTTTTGCAGGATAGCGGCGGGCGTTTTTACGCGCTTGCCGGTCATACTCTGCCATCGGCTCGGGGTCAGGGGGAGCCGGCAACTGGCCGTCTAAATATTACCTCTGGGGCGCTGTTTACTGATGTGTTGATGGGGGCAGATGACCAGAAGGTGCTGTTGGGTACTGATGCGGGTTATGGCTTTGTCGGCAAGATTGGCGATCTGTATACCAAGAATAAGGCCGGTAAGGCGGTGGTCTCTATTCCCAAGGGCGGCAGGATTTTAAGTCCGAAAATGGTCAATGATGCCAATGCGCTGATTGCTGCGGTTAGCAATGAGGGGCGTTTGCTGGTCTTCCCGATTTCCGAGTTGCCTGAGTTGGCGCGGGGTAAGGGTAATAAGATTATTAATATTCCCGGTTCGCGGTTGCAGGCTCGTGAGGAGTTTGTGGTTGACTATGGGGTTATTTCTGAGGGCGGCTCTCTGGTTGTTCACTCTGGTAAGCGCTATTTAGTGATGAAGGCTAAAGACCTTGAGCACTATCGTGGTGAGCGTGGCCGTCGCGGGCACAAGTTGCCGCGGGGGTTCCAGAAGGTGGATAAGTTGGAGGTGGAGGGCAGCTAGCTCTCTGCTTTTTGGCTTTGTTGACCGTTCTGTTCGAGCGGAGCGGTCGCGAAGTCGCCGATAACACTGTGATCGATTCCATGGTCGTTCACATTTCCTAAGCTGCGGTAACTCGCTGGCGCTCAAACAGATCCTCGCTTTTAACGGAAATGCGAACGACCATAAGCGGAATCTGACTGATCACAGTGTTATCGGCGACTTCGCTTGGAGTTATCGGAGTACATCTTCCCGTCATACTGGCGAAGGCCAGTACCTTTTTAATTTACAGCGTAATTCTATAGATCCTAGCCTTCGCTGGGACGACGTTCATACACTTTTCGAAAAACCCTACTGTCTGTACTACCCTTAAATGAGGTCAATTGAACGCGCTCCAAAAAAGGAGGCAGCTATTAACAATAAGGAAATTAAAATGGAAGAGAATCTTGAGCTTATACAGGAATTAGTTGTTCTTTACGGGGTAAAAATATTAATGGCGTTGGTGATCTTTATTGTCGGTAAATGGATCGTCAAAAAGCTCTCCAATGTGATAGAAAAGTTAATGCTGAAAAATGAAGTGGATCCGGCGATACGCAATTTTACTGGCAGTATTATCTATTACATGCTGCTGATCTTTGTCTGTATCGCCGCCCTCGGTCAGTTGGGTATTCAGACCGCATCTTTTGTCGCCATTGTCGGTGCCGCTGGTCTGGCAGTGGGTTTGGCATTGCAGGGCTCGCTGTCGAATTTTGCGGCGGGGGTGCTGTTGCTGATTTTCCGCCCTTTCAAAGTTGGTGACTTTGTCGAGATTGCTAGCACATCTGGGGTTATTCAAAGTATTCAGATTTTTACTACCGAGTTAAACACACCGGACAATAAGAAAGTTATCGTGCCCAATGGCGGTGTTATCAGCGGCAATATAGTTAACTACTCGGCCAATGATACCCGGCGTGTGGATCTGGTTTTTGGAATAGGCTACAGCGATGATATAGACAGCGCTCGAAAAATTATCGAGGGTATTTTAAAAACCGATAGTCGAGTATTGGAAGTTCCTGCAGCGACTGTTGCAGTGGTTGAGTTGGCCGATAGCAGTGTCAATTTTGTCTGCCGTCCCTGGGTGAATACTGCCGACTACTGGGATGTTTATTTTGATCTGACAGAGGCTGTGAAAAAGGCCTTTGATAGCAATGGGATCTCTATTCCATTCCCTCAGCAGGATGTACATATGCATCAGGTTGAAAGCCCTACTTACGCATAAGCTTTCAATTTTTATTAACTAAAAGGAGAAATGTATGGGTTTTATTTCTTGGATTATATTGGGGTTAATAGCCGGTATTTTAGCGAAATATATTATGCCGGGCAAAGATGGCGGTGGGCTTGTGGTTACCGCATTATTGGGTATAGCTGGTGCCTTTGTTGGCGGTTGGCTGGGCTCTTTTATCGGCATCGGTACAACTGGCGAGTTTAGTTTTGCCAGTCTGATAACGGCGGTTGTCGGTGCGCTGGTGTTGTTGTTTGTTTACCGGACTTTTAAAAAATGATGTGTAAAAAATAGCGCGTAAAAATAGTTACTCTGGACTGTCGTTGGTATTCGCCAGCGACAGTTCTTAAAGTTTTTTACTCAATAACTGAAAGCCTTTAAGTACATTGAGTGCTTCATAGAGCTGATTGTCATCAGTAATATCTTCTTCAGGTTCGGCAGGGCTATCATCAGTTTCACTGGCCTGCTCCAAATGTCCTTCCAAATCTTCCTCGCGCACTCTGTCACGCAGTTGATAGCGACGAATCTCCGCGGGCTCGACAATAATATCCGGGACAATTCCCTCCGCCTGAATAGAGCGGCCGCTAGGAGTGTAGTAGCGCGCAGTGGTGAGCTTGACTGCGCGGCCATCGCCGAGGGGAATTACTGTCTGAACCGAGCCTTTGCCAAAACTCTGGGTGCCGATAATTGCAGCCCGTCGATGGTCTTGAAGCGCCCCGGCGACGATCTCTGAGGCCGATGCGCTGCCGCCATTAATCAGTACTACTATTGGAATCCCTGCAAGCAGATCGCCGCTGGTGGCCTGGTAAGTGCTGTTGGAGCTGGGTAGACGGCCCTCGGTGTAGACAACGGTGCCGCCGTCTAATACAGCGTCGGAGATTTCAACAGATGCTGGCACCAGCCCACCGGGATTATTGCGCAGATCAATAATCACCCCTTTCAGTTCAATCTCTTGCTGTTTCAGCTCGAGTAGTTCTTTTTTAAAGTCATCCCCTGAGCTGGTTTGAAATTGGGAGATGCGTACATAGCCATAGCCCGGTTCGAGAATACGGCTGCGCACTGAACTGACCTGGATAATATCCCTGATAATAGTGAATTCAATCGGCACCTCTTGATCATCGCGAAGCACGGTAAGATCGATACTGGTGCCCTTTTCGCCGCGCAGTTTGTCGATGGCTTTTTGTAGCGCCATACCGCGAACCGGAGCGCCATCCACTTCAACAATTAAATCTCCAGCTTTAATGCCAGCCTTTGCTGCGGGTGTGTCGTCGATAGGCGAGATGATTTTGATCATGCCGCGTTCTGAACCCACCACCATACCCAGCCCACCATATTCGCCAGTGGCGGATTCCTTAAGCTCATCGTAGTCCGATTCGTTTAAGTAGGCCGAGTGTGGGTCGAGCTCCAGCAATAGACCAGCGATAGCGTTGTCCAATAGCTCGGTATCTTTCACTTCTTCAACGTAGCCACGGCGAATCTGCTCAAAAACCTGAGTAAAAACACGCAGCTCGCGAAGTGGCAGTTGACCTTCGGGCTGAGATTTTTCAGTATTGCCACTGTCGGTCGCCAATTCCTGTGCAGAGAGACTAAAGCTGATTAACAGAGTGGCAGAGAGTGCCAGGTAATTTTTTAGCATAGATGGTTTCCCCTTTACGCGTTAAATGGCGTGTTAACGCTTGCCCAACCATATTTTAGGGTCTGCCGGTTGGCCTTGTTTGCGAATTTCGAAATACAGAGCGGGCTTGTCCAAACCGCCGCTATCCCCTGCACGAGCGATGGTTTCATTGCTCAGAACCCAGTCGCCAGTATCTTTTAATAGCTCTTCATTGTGCGCATAAAGGGTCATATAGCCATCGCCATGGTTAAGAATAATTAATAGCCCAAAACCGCGCAGATAGTTGGAAAAAATCACATGGCCATCGTGCACTGCATTCACCGACTGTCCGGATTTGGCGCCTATCATCCAGCCTTCCCAGCGCAGGGATCCGCTGCGTTGGCTGCCGTAGCTATGGGCAACCCGGCCTTTTAGCGGCCACTGCAAGAGGCCTTTTTGCGAGACAAATGTCTGCTGGCTGGGAGGCGCGGTAAGCGGCATATCATTGACGGCAACTTCTACAGTATTTAGAAGTTCTTCCAGTTCGGCGCGCTCTGCGATTAATTTATTGAGTTTTGCTGTATCACTTTTCAGCGATATAGTTAATTTTTCCAATGCTTGTGAGCGACGCTTGCCGATCAGTAAAAATTGTTTTTGATCCTCCACCAATTCTTTTTTGGCGCTGTCCAGTAAGAGTTTTTGCTGGGTAACCTCTGTCACCAGTGCGGTGAGTTTTTCAACATCGGCAATATAGGTTTCAATTTTTTTATTGCGCGCCTCGAGAAAATAGCTGTAGTACTTAAACAGTCGCGACAGTTGCTGAGGGTCTTCCTGATTTAAAAGTAATTTTATCGGTTCCTGATCGCCGAGTTTATAGGCAGCGGCCAGGTGCTCGCTGATAGCGGCATTTTGATTTTTAATATTTTTTTGCAGATCGCGCTGTTGTATTTCGAGGGAATATAATTTGTTGCTACGGTTGTTGATTTTTGTATTTAGCTGACGAATGCTCTTGCCGGTTTTGGCCGCTTCCATCTCAATTTTTTTAAGCTTGTTGGCGAGAATATTCTTTTCTCGATTGCGCTGATCCAGGCGCTCTTCGAGACTACTGATAGAACGTTTTAAGTTGTCGAGTTTTTGCTTGTCTGAATCGGCGACTGAATTGCTGACCAAAACAGTACTGGAAAAAATCAGCAATAAAACCGAGCTGATCGCTACCTGTTTTATTGCCGATAATTTTTTCATTGCTTATCTCTTATGGCTGATTGGCATTGTTTGGATACCCATAGGTTAGCTGACATTGCTAACAAGAGAGCGCCCCGTCATCTCTGCAGGTTGCTCGAGATCCATCAGTGCCAGCATGGTCGGTGCTATATCCGCCAGGGAGCCGTCGCTATCCAGAGTCAGTTGACGATCGCCAACATAGACCAGCGGTACAGGCAGAGTGGTGTGCTGCGTGTGTGGCTGGTTATTAGCTTCATCGAACATCTCTTCAACATTGCCGTGGTCAGCAGTGATAAGAATTTCACCACCCGCTTTTTGGGTAGCGGCAATCACTCGCTCGAGACACCAGTCGATCGTCTCAACGGCTTTGATAGAGGCTTCATAACTGCCGGTGTGGCCAACCTGATCACAGTTGGCGTAGTTGCAGATAATCGTATCGAATTTATCTGAGCCAATGGCCTCGACCAGTTTTTCAGTGACCTGGCGAGCGCTCATTTCCGGAATAGTGTCGTAAGTGGCGACATCCGGCGAAGGAATCAAAATGCGCTCTTCACCCTCGTAGAGAGACTCTTTGCCGCCGCTAAAGAAGAATGTTACATGGGCATATTTTTCAGTCTCGGCAATACGTAACTGCTTCTTACCCTGCATGGACAGATAGTCGCCCATGGAGTTGACCAGTGAGATCGGTGGGTATGCGCAGGGAACATCCAGATTGGACTGGTATTCGGTGGTCATAACAAAGGTTGAAAGCGCGGGTACTACTTTGCGCTCAAAACCATCAAAGACTGTGTCGGTCAGGGCGTGAGCCAACTCGCGGGCGCGGTCGGGGCGGAAGTTCATAAAGATAACCGCATCGCCATCTTCCATCTCTACCGGTGCTTCGCCTTCGTCACAGATTGTTGTGGCGTGAACAAACTCATCGTTTTCATCGCGCTGATAAGCATTGTTAAGCGCCGTAACTGAATCGGTTGCCGTATAGGGCGCATCGCCCGCTGTGATCAAATCGTAGGCTTCTGCAACTCGATCCCAACGATTGTCGCGATCCAGTGCGTAGAAGCGTCCACAGACAGTGGCTATTTTACCAACGCCAACTTTCTCAAAAACCGCCTGGGTTTTTTCTAGCGAAGGCTGCGCACTGCGCGGTGGGCAGTCGCGGCCATCGAGAAACGCATGCAGATAGATTTTTTCGGCACCGCGCTGAGCGGCCAGTTCGATCATCGCATTGATATGATCTTCATGGCTGTGAACACCACCGGGCGAGAGCAGGCCCATAATATGAACGGCTTTGCCGGCCGACTGCGCCTTATCAATAGCGTCGCAATAAGCGGGGTTAGTGAAAAAGTCACCGTCGACGATCGCTTTGTTAATACGGGTAAAGTTTTGATAGACCACACGGCCGGCACCCAAGGTCATATGACCCACTTCGGAATTACCCATCTGGCCCTCGGGCAAGCCAACCGCCATACCAGAGGTGTGAATCAACGTTTTTGGGTTGTTATTCCACAGCGATTGCCAGACAGGTGCCTGGGCATTTTTAATCGCGTTGTGTTTTTCATCGTCGCTGTATCCGAAGCCGTCGAGGATAAGCAGTACCAGTGGTTTTTTTTGTTCGGTCATGGGTGCGGTCTGAAGTTAGGGACTATGAGTGGATTTTAAAGGCAAGTGCCGCAATACGCTACGTCCACAGGCCAATTTACGCCAATGGGAGTGAATTTAGCGATAAATTTTCAACGAAGAGGGGCTTCTTGATGGTTATTGCGCTTCAAGTTCTTCCCAGCGCTGATAACAGTGATTGAGTTGCTGTTGCAGATCGCTGAGGTTTTTTTCAACTGCCTCAGTGACCGAGCGCTCGGACTGATAAAAATCTGCCTGGTTCATCTGCTCGGAAATTTCGCCGATTTCAGTTTCCAGCCGCTCAATTTCTGCCGGTAACATATCCAGTTCGCGCTGGACTTTGTAAGAGCGTTTTTTAGCGCTAGCAGCAGGTTTTTCCTGAGTCTTGGCCGCTGCTTTTTCACTGCTGGCCGTTTCGACCTTGCGCTGGCGCAGCCAATCATCGTAGCCGCCAATATATTGGTTAATTACTGCATCGCCCTCAAATACCAGCGTGCTGGTGACTACATTGTTGAGGAACGCGCGGTCGTGACTGACCAGCAGGATGGTGCCCTTGTAGTCGATCAGCAGTTCTTCGAGCAGGTCAAGTGTATCTATATCCAGATCGTTGGTCGGCTCATCGAGCACCAGAATATTCGATGGTCGAGTAAATAGCTTGGCCAGCAGCAGACGATTGCGTTCACCGCCGGAAAGCGCACTGACCGGCTGTCGACAGCGGTCGGGACTAAAGAGAAAATCCTGTAAATAGCTGATAACGTGCCGCGATTTGCCGCCAATTTCTAGCATATCGCGACCACCGGAGACATTGTCCTGAACTGTTTTTGACTCATCCAGGGCCGAGCGATACTGATCAAAGTAGGCAATATCAAGATTGGTGCCGGTTTTAACTGTACCTGTTTGTGGCTCCAGCTGGCCGAGCAGCAGTTTTAGCAAGGTGGTTTTGCCGACACCGTTGCGCCCGATCAGGCCGACCTTGTCACCTCGCTGAATCAGGGTTGAGAAGGATTTAACCACCTGCTCACCATCATTAAATGCAAAGTTAATATTCTCAGCTTCAGCAACTATCTTTCCAGACTTCTGCGCCTGTTGAATATCCATCTTCGCCGTGCCCTGCTGCTTGCGGCGATCGGCATATTCCCGGCGCATAGATTCAAGCGCTCTAACACGGCCTTCATTGCGGGTGCGGCGCGCCTTAATACCCTGACGAATCCACACTTCCTCTTGGGAAAGACGTTTATCAAACAGAGCATTATGCTTGTCTTCTATCTCAAGCATTTCTTTTTTACGCTGGATATAAGTGGCGTAATTGCAGTTAAATTCGGCGATCTTGCCGCGATCTATCTCGATAAAGCGGGTAGCTAGGTTGTCCATAAAGCGTCGGTCGTGACTGATAAAAAGCAGCGCGCCCTCCCACTTAAGCAAAAACTGCTCGACCCATTTAATCGCATCTATATCCAGATGGTTGGTTGGCTCATCGAGCAACAGCAGGTCTGGTTTACAGACCAGAGCGCGGGCCAGTAGCACCCGACGCTTATAACCACCGGACAGGCTGGAGATATCCACATCCGGATTTAAATCCATTTTGGTGACAATCGCCTCAACCCGCTGATTGATATCCCAGCCATCGACACGCTCAAGTTCAGCCTGACACTCTTCCAGCTCGCGCATAACTTTATCGGTAGGATTGGAACTCAGTTCGAGAATCAGATGGTGGTAACGAGCTGCCAGCTTTCCCTCGGCACCCAGACCCTCGGCGATAACATCAAATACCGAGCCAACCGCATTCTGGGGAACCGACTGCTCCAGCTGGGCAATCTTTACCCCGGCAGCGCGTTTAAGTACGCCATCGTCGGCAATCACCTGACCGGTAAGAATTTTTAACAGGGTCGATTTTCCCGCCCCGTTGCGGCCGATCAGGCAGACCCGCTCGCCCGGTTCAATAACCAGATTGATATGGTCGATTAGCGGTGGCTGGCCATAGCTAAGAAAGATGTCCTGCAGGGTGACAAGTGGCATAGGGTTATAGATTATCCAAATATTAAGCGTTGGTTTTAGCGTCCGGCCCGAGGGGCTTGGTGAGCAAAATCAGCTTGGGTAGTAGAGTCATCGAGCCGAGCAGAGCGGCAGTCATGGCCAGTCCGGTCAGCAGACCAAAGTAGATCGATGGAATAAAGTTAGACAGCGCCAGAATCGAGAAACCGACAATAATGGTAATCGCCGTGTAGAACAGCGCCAAACCGATACTTGCGTGGGCCCTGTGCATTGATCCCAGATAGTTGCCGTCGATTGCAAACTCACGGCGGAATCTGGTGATGTAATGAATCGCGTGATCGACACCAATACCCACGGTAATCGCCGCGATAGTAATGGTCATCATATCCAGCGGTATGCCCGCCAGACCCATGCCGCCGAGAACGATCCCCGCGGCCAAGAAGTTTGGCAAGATTGCGATAACCGAAATTTTAATCGAACGGAACAGCACCAAAAACATCAGCATAATGCCGACAAAAACCGCGCCCAGAGTGAGGATCTGTGATTTAAACAGGCTCTGCAGCATATTGTTATAGAGCACCAGCAGGCCGGTAAAGCGGATATCTTCACTGGCGATACCCACCTCGT
>Ga0213869_10003104_pt1 | contig 11184 bp, 21 predicted proteins | sample PICome_10_FD_160083 | JGI IMG/M metagenome (GOLD analysis project Ga0213869, IMG submission 160083) | Coastal seawater microbial communities near Pivers Island, North Carolina, United States - PICO132 | ecosystem: Environmental > Aquatic > Marine > Coastal | place: USA: North Carolina...
GTGTTCCGTCTACATCAAAAATAAGTCTATTTACAACTGTCATGTCCAATTATTCCTTACCCACGGATCTTCACACATATGAGGATTTGGGTCACCGTGAAAGACACAAATACAACATTGACTAGGTGGTACAACATCTTCTACTTTACTAAATTTTCTATTACCTTTTGCACCGCTTTGTAACGATCTATCTTTACGTATTTCCCATTTCCAACTTTGTATCCATTCATCAGGCCAAGTTTTGGCTGTACCTTTTGCCGCTGTCCATAACCAGTCTTGATCTCCAAAGTGTTTTTGAATAATTGCTTTTGGATCTTTAATAAAACCTGTCCACACATGGTTGAGTTGACCTAACTTAAATCTAACTACAGAACTATTGTACTTTTCCCATTTAGGTTGCATTGCTCTTGTAAAGTCTCTAATAACACACCAATCATCTGTTTCGTATTCAAACAATTTATTTAGGTTACCACTAATAACTACATCAAGATCCATATACAAGATTGTACTATCTTGTGCTAACGGTAAGTCTTTTGAATACATGTAAGGTTTACACCACCAACCTGAAAGTTCTTTCGGTAACTCTAAACATTGAATGTCTTTATCTAAGCCTCTAGGATCATCTGTAAGACAAACAAACTTAAAAGGAATAGTTAGATTACGTTTTACCATACTGTACAATACATTTACATATTGACTAGAATATTTGTTGCCGTGTTTTAAACATAATACATAATTTTGTGCATCAGGTGATTTGTCAGGAGCACGTTCTCCATAAAGTTCTTGCCAATCTTTTGTTCTTTGTTCTTCATCAGCAATGCGTAACTTGGCTTCTAATTTATCTTGCTTTTCTTTTCGACGCTTTTCACGAATAACTTTCCACTGTTCTTTTGTGTATTGTGATTTGTCTAGTTTTGCCATCTATCAATGTCCTCTGGAGTGTTTATTTCTGTTCCATTAAAGTCTACACAACTGCAACCTATATCCCAACCTGCTTTCAACCAACGTAACTGTTCTAATTTCTCAACTTCTTCTTCTTGTGTAACTTCCATAGTCCTATAAAATTCTAACGGGTTTCTTTTATATCCGTAAATACCCAAATGCCAATGTCCGTATCCAGTTAGTCCTCTACCAAACCATAATGCTTTATCACCAGCACGTACCATCTTAACTGAGTTAGGATCGTCTTGCATTGCTTTAGGCATTTCTGCGTATACTGTGCTTATTTGATAATACTTGAGCCATTCTATACAACGTTCAATCATTTGTAGCGTTACATCAGGCATATCACCTTGTACATTTACAAACTGATCGTACTGGTCTAGTAATGCACTTTTGCTAACAGCACCGGCACATCTTTCAGTACCATTTTCGTAATTATCATGGTCCATAATACAATTTGGTCCAATAACATTATAAATGTCTTGATGGTCAGTAAGCACGTATGTTGGTATCTTAGACGCTGTACAAGCGTCATACACACGTTTTATCATAGGAACACCATTAAGCATAGCAAGAGGCTTGCCTGGAAAACGTGTACTACCGTATCTAGCCGGAATAAGAATAGCGGTGGATTTCATCTACTACCTTTTCAAAATCTTTTAAGTGTAATGCATTAGGACCATCACTAGGTGCATTGTCAGGATCATGATGAACTTCTAAAAAGAAATTTCTGATCCCAAGAGCACTCCCGCTACGAGCCAACCCAGGCACGTAATCACGATTACCGCCGCTACTAGTCCCGTGTCCGCCGGGTTTTTGGACAGAGTGCGTAACATCAAACACGATGTCAGCATCAATATTGTTGAGCATGTAGTCAAGACCAGTATAATCCACCACAAGAGTGTTATATCCAAAACTAGTACCCCTTTCTGTTATCCAAACTTCTTTTGCACCTTCTGTTTTTGAAAGTATATTATTAACGTCCCATGGCGCTAAAAATTGACCTTTCTTAATATTTACAATCTTTCCTGTTTTACAAGCCGCCTTTACTAGATCAGTTTGTCTACATAAGAATGCAGGTATTTGTAATACATCAATAATATCATTATAGTATGCACCAATCTTTAGAATCTCGTTTATGTTGTGTACATCTGTAATAATTTTTAGACTAGGTATTTCTTTTTTAAGACTTGCAAAGTCTTCCATAGTAACCTGTAATCCCTGTCCTCTTTTGCCGTGAATACTTGACCTATTTGCTTTATCAAAACTTGCTTTAAAAATATATTCAATGTCATATTTTTTACAAACACGACTACATTCTTTTGCAATGTCTAAACTTTGCTCTAGTGTTTCATGTTGGCATGGTCCTGCTATAATTCTCAATGTTTTCTCCTTCCATCAAATACACAAACAAAATATAAGTCTTCATACATGCCTGCATGAACACGATGAAATACACCATCTTCAATAAGCACTACATCACCGTGTTGTACTTTAATTGTTTTATCGTCAAGTTCCATTTTTCCTGTACCTTGTACAAAATAGTAAACTTCTTCTTGACCTTCGTGTTTGTGTCCTGATGTTGATTTTCTTGACTTGAGGTGAGTACTGCTTACAACAAGATTTTTTAAAGATGTATTATCTTTGACAATATATCTATCATCTTCCTTTGCAACTTGCCCACCTATGTCATTTATAGTAAACTTCATAGACGTTTAAATTACTCCGCAAATGATGTTTTTTGTACAGTGAAAGGAGTATAGATAGCACTGTTTGCACCATGCTCTGCACACTCTACACTTTCACACCAACAACGATCGTTGGTTGCTTCTCTAATCAATTTGTCTGCAAATGCCCATGCATGTTCTGCAAACTTTTCTGCACCAACACCATCAAACTGTCTAATCTCTGCAAGACCTTTTGTTTCAAGTTCTAACAAATCATCTTTTGCTGGATCATCTTTATCAATACAAAGTTTGTGATCAAATGAATCTTCTAACCACGCTTTCAAAGGCTTTAAGCCTCCAAAGTCAACTGCCCAATTTTTATTGTCTAGTTCTGAACAACCAAAAGTAAATTTAAATTGTAAACTATAACCATGTAGCAGATGACAGTGTGAATGATCTGCATTAGGTTGTCTAAAGACTGCACTCAAGCCAATGTTATGACCATAAGTTTTAGTACTAAAGTATTTTCCCATAATTTTCTCCTATTATATCTTTTTTATGGGCGGCAGAATTAGAAGGGTTGACGCCAAGACCTTGTTGTAGTATATATGCCAAATTACTGTACGACAAATATTTCTTAAACATACCACTATTATAGCACATTATTTGTTTTTGTCAATAAGTTTTTTTAAATTATCGTAATTATCAATAAAAAAATTATCAAAATGATCCCATTGTTCTGGTGGTTCCCATTCGTCAGGCTGTATTTGTAAAAACTTTATATTAGGATAGTGTTCAAATAGTTTGGCAGTTTGATATATCCAATATGAAGGATCAGTAGCAGGCTTATTTTGATTGTTGTAATGCTCTGTGCTTTTGTAGACATTATTAAATGTGTTATTATTACCCCATAAATCAAATCCTAGCATTACTACATACTCAGGTTGAATAGTACAGGCCAAGTTTAATGCATGTCCTCCACTTCCCCAATGCCACGGATCGTCTTGTCGCTTTTCGCCTTGGTATGGAAGTTCTGGTAAGCACAATACATTACGCCAAAAACTAAATTGCTTGTACCAATCACTTCTAGTGTGTACAGGATTTTCGTATGAATTGTTTACTGCTTCTTGTACCATGCGTCTGTCACAGCAAACTAATTGATCTGGATGAAAGTCTCTATGAACAGCATTAGTTCCAATGGTACTTCCTAACCATTCTAATGTGTACAGGTCAAAATTCTTACGGCTTTCCCCGTTGCCTATAACGGTAACATACTTCATAAGTGTATTTACGTGTTGCGGATGTCTTTGACTAAGTCTTTAATCTCACGTATTTCAGACAATACGGATTGAACACTTGTTTCTGCTTTTGCTGTTCTTTGTGCAATTTCACCAATAGTATGTACTGTCCAGAACCACCATGTAACAGCCGTCATTGCAAATGCACCAGCACCAACCCCGGCAATAATTTGCCAGTCAACTGATCCGAAGTACCATAGTACTAGTCCAATTGTGATGTATAAAATAGGTGATAGTTTGGCGTACAAATCCCACCATCGTACATCACGTTTTATTTTATCTGATTCATTTTTATTTAAAAAAATTAGTGTTTTATTGCTCATACTGATATTTATCAGCATGTATAAAATAAATTATATGATACTATTATGTATATTATGTATATTATGTACCAATAAATCCCCATGATGACCAGTTACCTGGTGTACCACTTGCTGTACATACCCAACCAATTGGTGCAGTATTTTTTGGATTTTCGTTCCACACTGTGTCGCCTTTATTCCAGTGTCCACTAGTTGGCGGTTTGTCAGCAACCATAAACAAACGATTTTGAAAACGTATGTTACCTGCAACTTCTAAATCCTCTGAAGGATTTTTTACACCAATACCTAATTTACCGTAAACACGATGTGTATTGCTAGTATTACCTTCTTGACCAATAGTAATATCACCATTAAAACTTACTTTAATACGTGCTTGATCATCTGTTATGATACGTAAATTTTTATTATTGTATGTTCCAATTTTAGCATCACCGTCTTCAGCATCAATGATAACATTAGTATCATTAGCAAAGTTATATACTGCTAAATCACCTGCAGGCTTATCTGTACCAATGCCTAGTCTATCTAAATTAGGATCAAAGAATAAAGTTTCAGCAACACTTAAACGTCCTGCAACATCTAAGTTACGTAATGTGCCTACTTCTTGCAAACTACTTTTACGAACAGTTCCGCCTAGTGTATCAAATGATAATACTTCATTGCCATCAATCATAAACGAACGATCTTTGTGTATGTCTATAGGCTCAGTAGACCAAAATCTATCTGGATTGTTTTTGTAAATGAATTGTTTGCTATATTTGCCGCCACTCCATAAGAAACCTGTTCCAACATTTGATTTACGTTTGTTTTTGTGTGTGAATTCTATAAATTGACGTTCTGTTTTTTCGTCAGCAATAAGTTCTTTAGTAACAAGACTGTCAACTTCTAGTGTACCTTTTACATGAACATTACCAACAAAGTCTGCGTTACCTTGTATTTGTATATCGCCCATAAGTGCATTAGTTTTAATCTTATCAACAACAACAAACCCGTCCATTATAGTTAAAACAGTTGCAGTTGCTTTGTCTAATATACCTACAGAACTAAAATCTTGTAGTGGGCCACCTTTAATCCATTCCCCGTTAAACTCACCTGATTTTAAATCAAGTTGTTCAACTCTAATCCCTTCGGGTTTGTCACTAAAAGTGGCCACGGGCATTAAACTATCTCCTCAACTATTCCTAGCACTTCTGCTAAAAATAATACTATTCCTCCGAGCATTAGTAAAAAGCCTGTATCAGCAATAAAAATATCAGTGTACTCATTTGCTGTCCACAAAATATATCCTGCAACTGCCATTAGGCCCGATGCTACGAATCTAAATATACTTTTTACAATACTAACTGCAAAGTGTCCTTTGCTAGGATCTTTGTTTGCTATATTCATATTTAATCCCTTCTTTCGAAGATCTCATCAATTAGACCATAATCAAGTGCTTCTTGTGCAGTCATAAACTTATCACGTTCCATATCATTACTTAATTCGTCAAACTTTTTGCCTTTAGAATTATGTTTTTCATAGACGTATGTAAGTTCTTTTTTCAACTTGATAATTTCTTCTGCATGAATTTGAATATCAGTTGCTTGTCCACTAGCACCACCACTTGGTTGATGAATCATATGTCTAGCATGTGGTAACATAAAACGTTTACCTGGCTCTCCTGCTTGTGCAAGTAGACTGCCCATTGAACATGCTTGACCCATTACATAAGTCCATACAGGTGATTTGATGTATTGCATAGTATCATAGATTGCCATACCACTGCTTACTACACCACCCGGTGAGTTAATGTAAAAGTTAATTGGTTTATCACGGTTTTGTGATTCTAACAATATAAGTTGTGCGGTAACTGTATGTGCTACTGCATCATGAACTGGACCGTTTAAAAATACGATACGTTCTTTTAATAGTCTTGAAAAGATGTCATATGCTCTTTCGCCATTGTGTTCTTTTTCAACGACCATTGGGATTAGATTACTCATTAATATACTCCTATCAGTATTGTTTCTGGGTTTATTCTACCATTCATTATAGTAGGTGTTGTTGTAAGTTTCTCAATCCAGTTTTCAAACTTTTTACGTGTATTGAGATTCTTGACTTCTTGTAATTGCTCCATGGGTTTTCGTAAAGTCCACCACACGCTTTCTTTTTCTTTAAAACGTTGTAGTGTTTGGCCTTTAAGAGCCAGTCCACTTCCTTCTCTACTAGTACCTGTTGGATCTTCCATGCTAGTATAATATATTCCAAGTTTCCTATTTTTGCTATTAAAGACAACAAGACAGGTTGCTCCAATTAGTTTATGTGGAGGAATACTTGAAATTGCATATTTCTCATCGGAAATTTTATATTTTAGTTTTTCAGTAAGTTTCTCTGGTGACTTTCTGCTGATCTTTCTAGGTTTTCTATTTGCTTTACTTTCTGCAATGATACCATCACAAGCACTAATAATAGCAACTATAAAATCATATAGTTTTTTAATTTGTCTTTTATCGTAGTGTGAATATGCTTCTTTAAGTTGTTTTGCCCAGTCTTTTTCTTGTTCTGACATTTTAGAAGTGTCTGGTGGATTCAACAATTCACTGTATTCTTTAATTGCATCTTCGTAAAAGCCTGATATATTCCTTGCATGTGGTTGCTTACACTGTAGTTGTCTCAATCGTTGTAGTGGTTTAATTGCCTTAAAATCTTTTATTTTACCTACTGCAAAGTCATCTAGTGCTTGTTCAAAGTCTTGTACCATAACAGAACACTGTTCTCTAATACGATCTTGTATACTAGGTTTCCAAATTTCTTTTTCTTTCTTTTTCTCTTCTTCTTTTTCTTCTACAATGTTTTCTGCAACATCAAGTATTTCACTTAACCATTTGTTAATATAATCCGAATGAGGTTTAGGTGTACCCATTGTACCTGGAAGACTTTCCCAGTATTCATTGTACTTTGTATGTACATCTGGCATACCTTGCTTCAATAGATGACAAAGACAGCCTAGTGTACTGTTAAATCTATTGTCAGGGGCTTTGTTAAGGATATCATATCTGTCTTTCCATGTATCACTTTCCTTTACCCAGTTCATGGTATATGTTTTAAAATCACTATTCTTTTTTTCTAAACGATAATATTGAAATGCATGATCCTTACACCTACTAAAGTAAGCACCTTCCCATTCGGCACTATCTTTAAAGTTAGGCACGGATTCACTCTTTGGTCTTTTAACAAGTATTTTCTTTTTTGCCATCAGCATAAAACTCCAAATAAAGTATTGTTTAAATTATATATAGTCTTTTTAAAAAAAGCAAGAGGTTTTATGAGTCAATTTGCTCAATTGTGAGGATTTGTTACTATTTGTCGAAGTGAAACTTAGAACCCCATGAAGATTTAATCTTGTTGAGGATTGATGCATTACAACCAATAACCTTCTGTGTTGAATTACTATCAATGATGGTATTGTATTTGATCCAAGTCCAGAACTGAACAAAGTCTGCGTCAGTTGTTCCAGGCTTTGCTACTACTTTATATCTGTTAATAACAGGTATTTCGATAGTAAGTTTGCCTTTGTTGGTTTGTAATTGTGCTTTCATTTTATGTTGCTTTGCCTTCGCTAGACACAGGACCAAAGTTTGCACCTGGCATTACAATACATGCAAAATCTACAGCAGGCATTATAACAATCGAAACTGAAAAGGTTTCTGGGTTTGCCCATATAACCATTGGTCCTCTAAGAAACTGTCCATTTGGTAAACTCCATGTAACCAGTGCTTGAGCAGTGGGTATTTCACCATGACTTCTTAGTAATTTTTCAACAACCTGAGCAGGGCCACAGTCAACCATAATAGGTAATTTCATTACACCTTCATCTAGTGGTACTTGAGGAGTTGGAGTTTCCTGAGCAACTAATGGTTGTACTAACATGCCTCCGGAAAGCAAAATTGCTCCGATAGTTAGTGTTAGTTTTTTAAATAAATGTTTCATATTGTTATTTAGTGGCGGAAGGACTGGGATTCGAACCCAGGGTAGGATTGCTCCTACGTCGGTTTAGTAAACCGGTGCTTTAAGCCGCTCAGCCATCCTTCCGTATATTAACACATATATTAACATCCTGACACACAAATCATAAAAGCCTCGTTACCTAATACTTGTACAAGTACCCACAAAACTCCTACTACTTCTAAGCCTGTCATTTGTCTAACCTTTCTTCTTTCCTTAAATTTACCTCTTGCTTGTGTACTACAAACTTTTCTATTTCGGACGGTTGTTTTACTAACCATCCGCCTTCATTAACAACAAAGACATCCCCGGGCCTGTATAACCAATGGTCTTTAGATTGTCCGTCTTGTTGAAATCCCATTACTTCGCCGGGCCAATCACCTACAACTCTAAAGTTTTTACCAATTTGTTCTACAGTGAAATCTAACCACATCATAGGTCAGTCTCGTTTATTTGTACACATATTGCTTGGGTTGACAGATTGAAGTATCCGCCACCTTTACCTACTTGTTCACTTAACATGTCTCTCATACGAAAACATTCATCCATAGTCCCTGGTAAGTCAACAATGGTACTAAAAACCAAACCTGCTTCTAGTGTAATATAAACTAATACCCACATTACGCATTTTCCTTAATTTGATTTACCATTCCGTAAACTTCAATTAAATTACTAATTTGTGTAGCAAGATGCGGCCATTTTTCTGTAAGTGTTTCTGCAAAACTATTACGTTCTTCAATTGACATTCTTGCAAATTGTTCAACTAATGTATTAATGTCCATGTGTTCACTCCTTATTGTGTAAATTTACTATACTACAAAAAATGATGTTTGTCAACCTATTACAAAAATTCAATTTGTGCTGTGATGGAGTACATCTTTTTAATAATTGATTCTACATCACTTTTAGTTAAAAAACCTTTCACAGTATCACCTTCTTCTGTGATACCCGGAAGTTCTACTTGACTGTGATCACTGAATACAGCAATTTCATAAAGGCCTTGAGCATTACCATATGAACTTTCGTTTTGTATAATTGAAAGTTCATACTCACCAAAGCGTACCATGGCTTGAATACCTTTTGGTACTAATGTTTTGTTAAAATTTAATTCATCGAAAGTCATCATCCTCTTCTCTTCCTTCATCTAAATCTTCTCTTAATCGAGCAAGTTGTTCAGGTGTCATATTAGATACTTCGCCTGTAATTTGTTTAAATTTTACTGCATCCGGGTGATCTGAATATACACCACCTTTTTCAAAATCACGTTCATCTAAGATAGGACCTTTAGAATCACTATCACGCATCATCATGGTAAATTCTTCAAGTAAACGTTCTTTTACAAAAGATTCTAAATCCATATTAGAATTATTTTCCATTTCTAAATCTAAGTCACTGACAATAGGAGTATGTGCAGTTCCCCACATCATCGGAATCCCATCTTCGCCATAGTAAACTTCTACAATTTCATACCAAAATAAATCCGGAGATTCTTTTTCGTATCGGCGCATAATTCTAAAGTTCCAAGTCATGCTGTTATCTCTCTAATTTTTAATTTATAATCGTACATCGAGTTGTGTCCATTGAATTTAATAAGACAGTCTATTATGGTATAGTTTTCCCATCGTACTGTTTGTCCTGATGGGTATGTAACTTCATATGTTCTTACTACGGTATCCATTAAGTTTGTCCTATATAGTTGCGTTGGTGCGGGCGGCGAGACTCGAACTCGCACGAACATACGTTCTCAAGATTTTAAGTCTTGTGTGTCTACCTATTCCACCACGCCCGCGGTCAACGCTTCTAGTTAATTTGATTGTATTGCTCCCTAAGGAAATGTCTTACTGTTTATATACTATACTACCGAACGGTGTTGCTGTCAACTGTTTTGTATATAAAAATATGTTTTTTTGAGCAATTTTTTTATGACTGGATGTCTTGTGTTAAAGTTCCATGCAGTTAGATATCCTACTAAATTAGGTGAAAGTAAGTTTCCTAGTTTGTCACGAAGTTCAGTTGTACTATTTGCTTTTCGTAACATATCTAGTGCTTGTTCTTTGTCTGCGTGTCTTAACAGTTCGCTTGAGATATTCTTTGCAAAGGCTTCTATCTCATCTTGATTACCTAAATATTTTTGTTCTCGATCAGTTGCACGAAAACTTTTTTGTGTCGCAAAGTCTCTTTTACGATATTGATTACTGTGAATCATTTCATGTTCTAATGCATCGATAACTCTAAATTTTATTTCTTCTATTGTATCTGCTGAAAACTTTATACCATCTTTGTTCTTTGGATTAAACAATAGATCGATTCTATAAGGATCTAGTTCATCTTCATCGTCCCAAGGATCATATGTTGCATTAAGATTCATATCATTAACATCAACATTGTCAGTGTAGTCTACTGATACTTTTTCAACTCCTAAACTTGCTATTAGGCTTTTTAATTTTCTAGCAACATATTTAGGTTGAAGATTATCTTTAGTAAGATAAGATAGAAAAGGTTCTAGTATCTTTGCTAATTCTGATCTGTCTTGAGGTTGTTGTACTTCATATAAACGCATAATGCTATTTAATCTAATTTGTATTCAAAATTTTGAGATACATCATTTATATGGACTTGCTTTGCTCCATTCTTAATATGAAAATGTGTTGCCATAGGTGTTAATGGCGATAGTGTAACAAGTCTACTAAACTTGTTTGCAATAGTCCATTCTCTTAATTTATTAATAATCTCTTTACCTGCACCACGCTTACGTGACCAAACAGTGTATGCAATAACAATCTCGCCTCGCTGGTCCTCTTGGTTAGCCGCCTGTGACATGTAATCCATTTCTCTTACAGTGTAAGGAACTTCAGGACATAGTGCAATACAAACGATTGCTTCAATTTCATCGTTGTATTTTAATCCAAATATCTTACGTCCATTTGTAATTCTAAAACCTAATGTAAGTTCCGGTCTAACAGGATCCTC
>Ga0213869_10003110_pt1 | contig 11178 bp, 8 predicted proteins | sample PICome_10_FD_160083 | JGI IMG/M metagenome (GOLD analysis project Ga0213869, IMG submission 160083) | Coastal seawater microbial communities near Pivers Island, North Carolina, United States - PICO132 | ecosystem: Environmental > Aquatic > Marine > Coastal | place: USA: North Carolina...
TCCAGTTATATTTACTGTATTAGGAATTGCAGAGCCGGAATCTGAGCCGGAACCTGAGCCTGAGCCTGAGCCGGAACCTGAACCCGAGCCTGAGCCTGAGCCGGAACCTGAACCGGAGCCGGAACCTGAACCGGAACCGGAACCTGAGCCTGAGCCTGAGCCGGAACCTGAACCTGAACCCGAGCCTGAGCCTGAGCCTGAGCCTGAGCCTGAGCCTGAACCTGAACCTGAACCGGAGCCTGAACCTGAACCGGAACCAGAGCCTGAACCTGAACCTGAACCGGAACCAGAGCCGGAACCAGAACCAGAACCAGAACCAGAACCAGAACCTGAGCCGGAACCGGAACCTGAACCGGAGCCTGAACCGGAACCTGAACCGGAACCTGAACCAGAACCTGAACCAGAACCAGAACCAGAATTTACTGTTCCCGGGCAATTAAATAATAATAATATTCGTGAAACGGTTTTTAACTGGTATACATTTGCATATACAAAGCCAAGTATAAATGACAATAATCATATTAAGAATTGGAACGTTAGTGCTGTTACTGATATGAGTCAATTATTTTCTGGTAAAATTTATTTTAATGATGATATTCGTAATTGGAACGTCTCAAACGTAGTAAATATGGATAGAATGTTTAAATCTTGTATTGTATTTAACCAACCTTTAGGATCCTGGAATGTTTCAAAAGTTATAACAATGAGCCATATGTTTGATGGATGTGAAATGTTTAACCAACCAATTGGAAATTGGAATGTTATAAAAGTTACAACAATGAGCCATATGTTTGATGGATGTAAAATGTTTAACCAACCAATTGGAAATTGGAATGTTAGAAAAGTAACAGACATGTCTTATATGTTCTCAAATGCATCTTCGTTTAATGTCGATTTACGAAGATTGAAAAAAGTGAAGAAAAATACGAACTTAGAAAATATGTTTGAAGGATTGGATATAATGAGAAATTACGGTTTTGATGTACCAACTCCTTTTTATAGACAGTTTACTAGAAGAAGCCCTATATCAATAAAGACAATAGATGGGTATATATCAAATGCAGAAGTACGACTATATTATTTAGATACAGATAAGATTATAAATATTGAAGATGAACAAACAGTATTTACAACGGATGAAATAGGTCAATTCGAATTAGATGGTTATTTTTTAGATGAATTACCATATGTGTTCTATGCTAAGACGACCGGTGGTATTGATACTAGTACAGGTATTCCTTTTGATGGAGTAATGAAGAAAGTTATATACAAAGATCAAATAGATAGTTTTAATTTTATAGCTGTTTCTCCAATTTCTACTCTAATTACAGAAATGGTTAGAAAAAATGTAACAAATAATAGTACCGATACAGAAATAATAAATATTATTAACGATACAAATGCGAAAGTATCTACATTTTTAAATATTCCAACAGAAACACTTGAAATAGATTTTATTGAACAACAAAATACTGATGTAACAAAAGTGAATCAAAAATTACAATTGTTGACAAATGTAGTAAAAGATGTAGTTAATACTTCTACAACTACTAATATTATAAATGATAGTAATATACACATAGCATTAGGAAATGTTATTAATAATGATAATAATTTGGATATAAATACGAATTTAGTGACTGAAAGAGTATTAGATATATTATTAACAGACGTAAGTAATAAAGAAAATGTAGTACAAAATTCTGGGATAGTTGTAAGCGAATTAAATGATATTATAACTAATATTTCTGAAATAACATATGAAGAAGATTTTATAGAAATAACAAAAGTTGTATCAATAACTTCTATTAATAGTAGTTCAAGTGGTAATGAAATAATAAATTATAATAATTTAAATGTTTCTAATCAACAAAGTGTTAATGATATAGTTACTAATATAATAAGTGAATCTGAAAATGTAGAAATTAATTATATTTATCAAAGAGAAAGACTAACAATAATAGGAAGTGAAAATATAAATTTAAATATAGGGGATACATATACTGAATTGGGTGCAACTGCAGTAGATAGGAGAGGAAAAAATGTAACTAATATTATAATACAAACAGGTAATGTTAATACAGAAGTTCCTGGTACATATATAATTAAATATGAAGTATCTACAATAGTAGACAATGTTACAATATCTACAAATAGTAAAAACCGAACAGTTATAGTAAGCGAATTCGTTTACAATGATAGTATTAAAGGGCATATGCCATTTAAACCAAGCGTATCAGTCGGAAGTAATCAATTTTCAATGCATAGACATATCTTCACACGAGTTTCTAATACTGGAACAAACCGATTTTACGGAAATAGTCAAGATAAATCAAGTACATCTAGATTATTAAAGTTAAAAAAATCTTCTGTTGTATCTGGGATTTCAGAAGGTCGTAAAGTATTTGCAAAAGGTGATACTAGAAAAATATAATTGAATTAAATATAAATAAAAAATAAATATGATTTATTTATCATATTTACTGAACGAATGGGGTGGAGTTTAATTAAAATTTAATAAAAGTAAGGGTCGTTTATGAACTTAGGTACTTTATTGTGCATAAATCCTATAATATTGCCAGTTGATGGGTCTGAATCTTCGTCAATTGCCGTGTTGTAAATAGGTCCATTTGAAAAATCCTCATCTGGTGTCCAAAATGTATTTGCATTTCTTGAGCCAATTGGGAATGTAGATGGAATAGGAGATATTATTTGCTGAGGAAACTGAAATTTGTCATCATATTTATGAATGTGTTCAAGTAAAATTACTTTTGCAGAAATCAAGGTGTTACATGCATTTTTATGTTGGTCTGTCGCTTCTGTTAATTCATTTTTAGCAAGAGTAATATCAGAATTTTCTGTAGATTTCTTTTTTGTTAAACTTTCATATGTCTTTTGTTTCTGTTTAAAAAGCTTGGATGTTTTTTTTTCTTCTTTTGTTGCTGACGAAATATCCATTTTCATTTTCTTAGCTATGTCTTTATCTGATTTAGACATTTCTATAGCTAGATATGTAATGTCTTTATTAAGCTTTAAATTAAATTTTATTTTTTTTTCTTCAGTTTTTACTTTTTTGTTAGAAATGAGTTTCTTTGCTTTTAGTTGTTCCTTAGCTGCAAGTTTGTCTGCTTTTAGTTGTTCCTTAGCTGCAAGTTTGTCTGCTTTTAGTTGTTCCTTAGCGGCTAGCTTGTCTGCTTTTAGTTGTTCCTTAGCGGCAAGTTTGTCTGCTTTTAGTTGTTCCTTAGCGGCTAGTTTGTCTGCTTTTAGTTGTTCCTTATTGGCTAGTTTGTCTGCTTTTAGTTGTTCCTTTACAATTAATCTATCGGTTTTTAATTGTTGTTTAATAGGATTAAAATTGTCAACTTCTAAAGTATTGGTAGTGAATACAATATTAGCCATATTGATGTGTTTGGTTATAGAGAATCGTAATAATTGATTGTAGAGAATCGTAACAATAGTTTTATTATGAAAGTCAATAAGTTAATAAAAAAAATCAATTTTTAATTAGTGTTAAATTAAAGTAAAAGTTAAAATGTAAAAAGGAGAAAGTACAAATGGTGAATCAATGAACATCACATACAATGTCTCGTAGTCGTCGTTGGGTAGAAGATCTGTAGTCATGGATAATTATATTTTTATGTACAGTGTTATAAGTGTTCTTAATATTTGTAAGAGCGGTGTTAGTATATAGAATAATACCATTAATTTCGTCGGTAGCAGCTTGGACATCATTGAATGGTGTATCTTTACTTTTTGTTTTGTTCCAGCGATATGTGTTTTCAGCAAGTCTTAATATAATTTCAGATGCGATTCTTTCAAATAAAGACAAAACTTGATTTACTTCCTTCTTTTTTTCATGAGCTTTATTAGATTGTTGTATTTTTTTTGCGAATTCATCTTCTGTGATTAAATTTCTTAGAAATTTAATTCTTAGTTCAGTATTGTCTTCATGATCGGCAATAACTCTATATCTATGCATTTCGGTCGTTCTGAAATGGATCAAGCTTCTAACAATATTTTCTACAGCGAATATTTGCTTACTAGGAATGCTGAAATCATTAAATTTCCGAATGAAGTGGTTCCAAACATTGTGGTTAATTTCTTGTCCACATATGTATTGATCTTGACCAAAGTTAGCTTGTTGTCCATTTTTGCGAACCCATTCAAAGTAATGAGGATTGTGTATGGTGTTTTCAATATGTCCCGTTTTCCATGAGAAAGCAGTATGGCATAGTGTGCACCACATTTGGTCGCATCCGTCAATTTTGAAAATGCCGGTGGAACACTTAGGACAAGGCTTGGTATCTTTGTTCAACAAGGAAGCGGTAAGTAGATCATCGTTATTGCATTTATGTAGAGAGCCTGGTAAGATAATAATGTGGCACTTAGAACAAGTAGTGTTATTGCAAATGCCACACATCCAGTCAGTGTTCAAATAGCCCCGGCAATCGCCGTCTGGACATGCTCGCACATAATTAATATTATTAGTAGTTTTGGATAAGCCACCATTAAGGTTTCGTTGCCGCTCTAATCGGTTCTTCTTTTCCCACAAAAGAGAATAGGTCTTTTTAATTTTTTTAATCTCGTCATTGATTTCTTTAATCTCTTGTGTAATTTTATCTTGTTCAATACGTGTTTGAACCATAGCTTGTGTGGCAGGCAATAAGGCTTTTTCTTTGTCAAAGAGGACTTTTTCTCTATTTTTTTTCCATGGACCGGAAACAAACGTTTTTGTGAAGTTTTCTACAATATGCTTTCTGGTCCACTCTTTATTACAGTTAGTGTCCATACATTTAGCGACCGTTTGATCAAGCATGTAACGCTCACAACAAGAACGACATGCTTCAAAGTCACAATATTGACATTTAACCATTGGGTTTCTTACCTTGATAGTTTCAGTACAGATGATGCAACTCATGTTGAATGAATGAATGTTATGTTATGACTAATACGAGGATTAGGTTTAATGATTAAAACAAATCATTACAAAAAAATCAATTTTTAGAGGGGGCGGATTTCCCCCTGACAATACACAACATATATATTAAGTACAACCTTATATTGTACAATACTATACTATACTATACTATATCAGGGGAAAATCCACCACTTCATCTTAACTGGTTTATTAATTTGTCACTCATTTCTTGTTTATAGGTGTTTGTACAATATCAGGGGGAAATCCACCACTTCATCTTAACTGGTTTATTAATTTGTCACTCATTTCTTGTTTATAGGTGTTTGTACAATATCAGGGGAAAATCCACCACTTCATCTTAACTGGTTTATTAATTTGTCACTCATTTCTTGTTTATAGGTGTTTGTACAATATCAGGGGAAAATCCACCACTTCATCTTAACTGGTTTATTAATTTGTCACTCATTTCTTGTTTCTATACAAGATGTTAATAGAGAAAACAACAAAAACGATAATAAATAATGTGGCGATTGTACAGTTGCATCCGTTGCAGGAAACTTATGTTGTGGTGTCTGTTCCAAATCTGGAGAAAGAAGTAGTATTGTTACTTCAATACCGCATAGGGCAAAAAGAATACGTGAAATTTAGAAAAGATCCATAGTAGAAAATACCCTCTTTTCTTCGCTTTCTGGATTTTTTATTTCTCATGTTTTTATATAGATTACATGTCAACGTCCGAAAATGAAGAAAAGGAAATTTTTGAAAAGTACGCAAGACAAGCAATTGTTGAAGCTATTGAAAACAAAGTTAAAAATGGTAAATTTCATTGTGAAAAAAGAGAACACAAAGATGACCCAGAGTCATTATGTAAAAGTGTATTGGGTATTTTATATGAATTAATAATCACCGGAAAAAATCAAGCGTACAATAATATAATTAACGATAAAGATTTAAAAGAAGGTGATAAATATTTAAAAAAAGATATAACGACAATACTAGAAGCATACAGTGATAAAAACATAGAAATAGAATTTAATATTAAGGATAAGAAATTTAATAAACATCTTCAAGAAGAAAAGTTTAAAACTCTCAGAAAGATAAGGGATCATGTTGTTAATCCTCCAACTATTTTAAGACCTATTTCATTTTTTAATGACCCTACTAGACGCTCACGTTCAGCTAATGGCGGTAAACGTCGTAACACTCGTCGTCGAAACCGAAAGTCCAATAAAACCAGAAAATATAAAAGCAGATCTCGTCGTTAATTGAAAGTTTTTCTGTATATGTAGCATTTAGCATTTCTGAAAAAGGAATAAAGCTTCAATGAAATTAGTTCAAAAAATGATTCAACTTTCAGAATCATTTTTATATGTTCTTCAGAATTACAAATGAATGACGAAAATTTATTTTTTGGAGTAATTTCTCTTTGTTTTGTTTTTTCTCTTTGTTTTGTTTTTTCTCTTTTTATTTCTTTTAGTGTTTCGTTTACATCCACCGAAATTTTTTTTATTTTTTCTTATATTACGAACTTCTCTATCAGTCTTATCACGAAAATTAGAGCATGATAAATCAATAATGATTAAATCATGTATATCATAATTATCTTTAAGATAATGTAAAATTGTCGATAATGTTATAGTTTGTTTTGTTTTATGATGACTTAGTCCAGCAATTTTTTGCATTATATCTGGTTGATTTCTTCTCGTTAATAATACCATAGTATTATCATATGGAGTGTCTGTATTCAGTTTTTCTTTTATATAAACCGTATATTTTTTTTGCATAATCGTTTCGTACATATTAATGTTTGAAATTTGGTAAGATTTATCATGATGATTACGATAATCTCTTAAAATATTATCATCTGGGTAGACGTCTTTATGATGTTGGGTCGCAAGGTGTTCTTGATAGATGTCTATTAATTCTTTAACAGCTACAACATCATCTAAAGTGTTAAAGTTACCCTCTTTTGTATATTTATTAATCCACGTAGCCATGCCAGTAGCATCTATTGGATCTAAATAATTACAAACACCCAAAGACGTCGCATTGATTTTTCTAATATTTATGGGAGATTGAAATTCTTCCACGTTATCATCATATCCTCCATGTGTTGTAATATATAAAACGTCAGGAGGTTTGGCTTCTTGTGGTGGTTGAATACTGAATGGTTGTTGACTACTAAATGGTTGTTGACTACTAAATGGTTGTTGACTACTAAATGGTTGTTGACTACTAAATGGTTGAAATGGTTGACGAGATACATATACTTTATTTGAATGATCCATTATATGTATTAATTGAATATTTTTTCCTAATACCATAAAAAAAGATAAATTCAAACAATTTCCAAGACACCGTGTAAAAGAAAATGCAATAAATAAAAAGTTGACTGAAAGACAACGTCATAACAACCTACACCAATGGAATTGAATCAACACTTCACATTTTACTTGGAAAGCCTTCGTACAGCAGAAAAAGCAATTATAGAGGAAAAAAGGCAAAGCCCTCAAAGACATTGTGGGGTTTACATTTGAGCAACATAGAAAGTGAGTGTGGGAGCATTTCGGTTGCGGATTTTCCCCTGATTCTATTGTATCCCCACTAACCTCAAAAATCAATTTCCCACTCATTTCTTGTTTATAGTAAATTCAACGATTCTCTATAAAAATAAAAATCCATTCTACAAGAAAAAAATGAAATCTATCGACAAATCTCCCCGGGGGGGGCAGGGTAATCAACCAGTACGCTAAAATTCCGGGGGAAATCCGCCCACCCCGCAAATAAAAAAGGGTTTTATTAAAAGTTAAAAATTCTTATTTACAAGAGAGACGTTCTCACTTCCATCCAAATACTACCTAACATATTTCTACCCAATACAACAATTTCACCATTCTCTTTCACAATTCCCCTTCCTTCCCAAAACTTATCTTTCACTTTTTCTTCACTACAACGCATCGCCGGATGAATAAGGATCTTTGAAGTTGTACCCAAAAGAACTTTTTTCACATTTTCATCATTTTCCACCTTATAGATACAAATTTTCTTCTGAACCTTCACACTAACCTTCGTCCAAATTCCGATTTCTTCTTCATTTAATTTTTTACCCACCTTTCCTTTTCCCCCTCTTTTTTTCACTTCATTTCCTTCCATCATTCCAAAGTCTCCCTCTTCTTCAAATTTTTTACCATATTCTTCAAATTCCAACTTTCGCACCCCATCTAACACCTTACTAATCTCAATATACTTACTCCCATGAAACGCATGTTCACCGGAACTATAATGACGACCATCTACCGTAACTCTTCCCTTATAGAAGTTACTCAACTCACGACCTTCCTTCTTTTTTCCAAAGAACGTAAACATATTTTCGAAGACAAACGTATGACGACTTTTATTATATATATCAACTAATGTGGATGTGATGTTTTCAATTTTTATATGGGCGTATTTCCCCCTGAAATGATTGAAAGTGTAAATATGGATTTGTCGATTGAATGAATTTATAAAAGCATTATAAAAATTGAAAATGTTAGATAAACAATGTATTATGCATATTCAAAGAGAGTCCGAAATGTTGTCAACTCTGATTTCTAATCTGCCTACAGAATTACAAATACACATATATGGATATGATCCGACATATAAAGTATTCAATACTGAACAATTCAAACAGGAAATAGAAGGTGGATTATTTATGCTAAATAGTAGTAATGCAAAAGCAGTCGGCGTTATTAAACATACGTTAAACGTCCTTAAAAATATGAACAGTACATGGTATGGTGTATGTTCTTATATGCAATACGGTGATTGGATGTACAATGAAGACGAACGATACGAATGGCAAGAGGTAGATGACAACTACCGTATAAAAACAACAATAAAAGGTAATATACTCCTTTTTAAATTAGTACCTTATATCGGAACTATTTATAATGGTATAGATGATGATAAATACGATGGTATAGTTAGAAGAGACTGGAAAGTTGAACTATTTATGGATACCGAATAAAGTGATTAATATTCTGATATATAGACAGACGTTTAAGGCATCGCTTCGCTCGCCATATACCAACAAGTGATGAATAAAAACAAAAATCAATTACAATCGAGAACTACATTCCCCATATTGTTGAATAAACAGGGGAAAATCCGCCCCTCTTGTATTCTCGAATATAAAAATTGATTTTTTTCTTATCATTGTATTGTATACATATAAAACTCATAACCTTCATGAGATATCAACTTACTAATTCTGCAATTATGGAGTGTTCTATTTGTATGGAACAAATTAATAACCAGGTAAACAAAATTGTTACCGAGTGTGGACATACTTTTCATGCCACTTGTTTATTGAAAAATACAAGTATCAATGGATATGGATGTCCAATGTGTCGTTCAACAATGGTTGAAGAATATGAGAATGACGATGACGATGAAGATGACGATGACGATGACGATGACATGTCTTATAGCTCAGATGACATTAGAGAAGAAGACTTCCTAGAAGAAGAGGAATACTATTTACGTGGATTCCGTTACTTGTTTAGAGATGCCGGTTTAGATATGTACGAAGATCCAGACGCTGAAGAATACGAAAACTACCATTCTAATGTATCGACAAAAGAAGAGGAGTTTCAAACGACTGCTGAAAACAGAACCAATAAAATCATGCAACATGTTAAGAAATTAAAAACGCTTACATATGAAGAACTTATTATGGCTGCTTTATGTAATGTTGACGACTCTGATTTCCAATTCAATACTAACTTTCATGCGTCTGACAAACATTTATTCTCAGTAAGAAAGGTAGAAGCTGTTTTAAAGAAAGTAAACTTGACCATTCAACAAGAAGAAGGGGTTCTTATTCATCCAGTTGAAGATGGATTGAACAACTTACCCCCGCAATCCAACATACAATCTTCTTCAGAGCCAAACTTTTATGTACCCCCTATAAGAGTGTACCCCATGACACCTGAGGATATTAGTTTGTATGACCGAACTTCAAATTGTGACATCTTACATACTTGTATTTGCCCTGAAAATGAATCTTAATTAATTTAATTTCCCTTTTAAATTTTAACTAAACCTTTTTTTTTAACCAACAATACCAGGATAACTCATAAATCAAATTGTTACTCATTTCTGTATATCAATAAAAAAAGGGGTTTTAATTAAATTTTAAAAACAATATACTTAACTATTTGTTTACCAAGCTGTATTGTCATCTGAAAGATGTTCAGGGGTAACTCTATGTACATTACCGAGGATGAGAGGAGGTTTATTGGACCCTCTATTGAGAGGAGGAATAGGAATTTCAGGAACCGGATCAATAGGAGAATTATCTTCTACAGTAATAGGAGATACTCTACTTATTGTCCTCCCCCAATTGTCTACAATTGAACCATCAGGTTGGACTTGACACGAACTATCATTTTTACCCTTTCCTACTCGTCTAGCAGTAGATGTATTTGTACCACCGAATGCCAAACTTCCAGGGTCGTAATCACTACGACTCTGGTCATTAGCCCATGTTGTTTTGTTTCTGCGTGAATAACCCATCTCTATTATTGACATACCCTTTATAGGAATGCGCATATTAAGACGAGCGCAATCAGTACGCAATTGTTTCTTACCTTGTACTTTACCAAGAGGAAGATACTTATCTTTAAAAGCATCCCCAGTTGGGTTTGAGATTATAGAACGAAGTTGAGCGTCCATTATTGATAGAGAGTATTTGAAATGTTAAAGAGTACTTGCTTTGAAGTTTGTTATGTTATAAAGATAAACATAACAAAAAAATCAATTTTTAGTTTGACAATCAACGGGGCGGAATTCCCCCTGACGTATTAGATTGACACAATTCCCGGGATAACCCATAACTCAATTTGTCACTCATTTCTTAATTTGTCACTCATTTCTGCATTTCCTTATATTGGGGAAATTATATGGACCATTGTATCAGGGGGGTATTCCGGGTTGTCCACAGTCCACAGTCCACAGTCCACAGTCCACAGTCCACAGTCCACAGTCCACAGTCCACAGTCCACAGTCCACAGTCCACAGTCAATCAGTCCATAGTCCATAGTCCACAGTCAATCAGTCCATAGTCCACAGTCAATCAGTCCATAGTCAATCAGTCCATAATCAATCAGTCCATAGTCAATCAGTCCATAGTCCATGGTCCATAGTCCATAGTCAATTAGTCCATAGTCAATTAGTCCATAGTCCACATATTCATTTGTTATAATATAAATTTT
>Ga0213869_10003113_pt1 | contig 11163 bp, 15 predicted proteins | sample PICome_10_FD_160083 | JGI IMG/M metagenome (GOLD analysis project Ga0213869, IMG submission 160083) | Coastal seawater microbial communities near Pivers Island, North Carolina, United States - PICO132 | ecosystem: Environmental > Aquatic > Marine > Coastal | place: USA: North Carolina...
CGAAAAAGGTCGCAATTACCGCCATCATGCGTCGCATCGTCGTTCTGGCAAACACCTTGCTGCGTGAAGGGCGCGATTGGCAGCCAAAACGGCCTTGACCAAGACGGATACTCGACCGCCCGTTCAAACGATGACGGCTTTCATAGACGAGCATCGGGCGGAATATGGGGTCGAGCCGATTTGCAGGGTTCTGCCGATTGCCCCATCCACCTACCATGAGCGTGTCGCGCAGCGGCGGGATTTGGGGCGGCTGTCAGATCGTGCCCGGCGCGATCAGGATCTGAAGCCAGAAGTCATGCGCGTCTTTGCCGAGAATTTCGGCGTTTACGGTGTGCGGAAGGTCTGGCGGCAGATGAACCGCGAGGGCTTTGCTGTGGCCCGATGCACCATCGAGCGGCTGATGCGCGATCTGGGTTTGCAGGGGGTAATCCGTGGCAAGCCTGTACGAACCACGATCAGCAACAAGGCTGCGCCTTGCCCGCTCGATCACGTCAACCGACAGTTCCATGCTCCGGCGCCCAACATGCTCTGGGTGTCGGACTTCACCTATGTCGCGACGTGGGCGGGCTTTGTCTATGTTGCCTTCGTGATCGACGTCTACGCCCGCTATATCGTGGGCTGGCGCGTTAGCAGGACTGCCCATGCCAGCTTCGTGCTGGATGCACTGGAGCAGGCTATCCACGAACGAGGCCCTGCCCATCGGGGTGGTCTCATCCATCACAGCGACCGCGGATCGCAATATGTGTCGATCCGATACTCGGAGCGGCTTGCCGAAGCCGGGATCGAGCCATCGGTTGGCAGCGTCGGCGACAGCTATGACAATGCTTTGGCTGAGACGATCAACGGCCTTTATAAGGCCGAGGTGATACATCGGCGAGGGCCATGGCGGTCCTTTGAAGCCGTGGAATATGCCACGCTGGAATGGGTGGACTGGTTTAACAAACGGCGCCTGCTCGAACCCATCGGCAATATCCCGCCGGCTGAAGCTGAGGAACTGTACTACGCCATGCTGGACGACGTCCCCATGGCTGCGTAACTTAAACCAAATAGCCTCCGGCAAACCCGGGGCGGTTCAGTTTGATCCGACAGTCGCAGCCCGACAGTCCTGAGGTGAAGGATTTCGTCCGGCTAGTTGACGGCCGAATTCACGCGCTCGCGCGGGCGCATAATCAGATTACTGATGATCATTGGGGACCTGCACCCCTCGGCGCCATGATCGACGCCGAGGCGGCGGCCTTTGCAGCTGATCGCCAGAGTGCGATTATTGCCAGTGGCACGCCCACTCTGCTCAACCCCCAAGCCTATTCCACGATGGCTCTGGTCGTCCATGAACTCGTGACCAACTCTACCAAATATGGCAGCCTGTCAGGGTCGGGGGAAGTCCATATCCAATGGTCGCGCGATCATAAGGGCGACCTTCTGTTCGTTTGGCAGGAAAGCGGCGGTCCACTGGTTCAGGCGCCCAAACGCAAGGGGTTTGGCACCACCATCATCAAACGCTCTGTTCCCTACGATCTGGGTGGTCAGGCAAAAATTGATTATGCCTCGACGGGCGTCCGGGCCGAATTTATCATTCCCGCCAGGCATGTCTCGGACGCGCGCAAAGTCGACAGCCCGAAAATCCATATCCAACGGTCTAATGTTTCGAGCCAACATTTCCTCGACGCGCAGGTCGCTGCCGAGAAGTCCGTGCTACTAGTAGAGGACAGCCTCATTATTGCGTTGGATGCCGAAGATATTCTCACTCGTCTGGGCGCTTTTGTGTCCACAGCGTCAACGCCAGAGGCTGCCCATGACCTCCTTGACGAGACGCGTTTCGACTTCGCCATCCTCGACATCAACTTGGGCGATCAGACAAGTTTCGGGGTTGCCGACAGACTGAAGGAGCAGGGGATTCCCTATTTCTTCGCGTCAGGCTATGGTGAGCAGGCAAGCCTTTCCATGGAGCACCGGTCTGTCACGGTAGTCCAGAAGCCATATACCACGCATAATCTTGCAAAGGCGATCGAGGAGCTATCGGGTTGAGCAAAAGGTGAGGCATAAGGCCAGGGGGATCATGATCACTATCTCGACTTGATGATGCTCACGACTCTGCGTTCTTTCGGCATTCGGGCACATCCCTGACCGCTATGGCAGAAGCGTTCTGGGAGATGCCGTGAAATATTATGTCCGAATTGTTCCGAAAATCTTTTTCAACGTTGCTCGAACCGATATCAAATTTTAGCGGGTTATGCCGTCAGGAATTGTCGGATTGTTAGTTCCGGGCGCGCCAGGCATGAGCGCCCCGTCGGATTGCCGTTTTTCCGAGGTCCCGTCACTGTGAAGGTGGGATCTCTCAGCGGAACGAGCATACCCTTCTCCATGCCGTTTGCGCGCTTCCTCTTCGGAACGCGCGGTGCTGTCGCGTCTTTCATCATTCGCATGATGCCCATTGCCTTGGGACGTGGTGGTTTGTTGTGGTGGGGCCGCAGCGAGCAGCAATACCAGTGTCCACATGATAGTTCCTTTTCTCACACTCAAGGGTGTCCAATCGCCTTTTAGCCCAGTTGTTCCCTTCCCACTAAAGCCTGCTGCCCGGGTAGAATTGTATCGACCCTGAAACGACGTGAAAAAAAGGAGGGTTGCCAGTTCACGCTGCTCGAAGGCGGATTTACCATCCTGCTATGCATCGATCGGGGAAGATTGAAAGGCGGCGCGAGGCGTTCATTTCCCAACGCAGCCATTGCGTTGTTCCTGGTAAGGGCGTTTGGCTCGGCACTGAGAAAACAAAATGCGCGTCCAGCCACAGCCGGTGAAAACACGCGCTTGAAATCATCTGGTCGCCGGATCCGCCGTGCCTGCGGGCCGTTATCTAATCATCTTTATCAAAGCCACGATTTTGTGGGGAGGCACCGCGCGGCGCGGCGAACATTTTCCGGCCAATATTATATAATGATATGAATTGAAGTTGGTCTACTATCAAGTTGTCGTATGATGATTAAAAATAAATTATATGGAATTCGTATTTATCACCGCCGCGTTTTATTCGGGATGATGGCGTATTGATGATTGCTCAGGCATATTAGACAAATGATATTATTAGTTTAGCCAACTTTTAAGTTCGGCGATCCTATCAAGGAGTAGAGGCCATGCTATATAAAAAAGTTCAGTCTCCCATCAATTTTGCAAGTTCGAAAGATGATGAGATCAAAACGGCTGTAAAAGTCAGCATCGTCGAGACGGCTGCACGGGCGGCCGTTACGGCGACGGTAACTTTTGCTGTAGGCTGGGTTCTCAAACGCACCTTCGAAAAGTCGGTGGCACACAAAGTTGCGCAGACGGCCGGGAGAACCAAGCCTTCCATGGCTACCAACAGCCCTGCAATCAACTACAAACAGTCTTCCAAGCGGGGTGGCAGCCCAGCCGCAGATAAGGTCGAGGGGGCATATGAGCGTTAAGGCGATTGCGCCGAACCGGCTATCTGTCTGGTGGGACTGCACCAAGAGAAGAGCCGAACTCTAAACTTATGCAGTCGGAATCTTTTTGGGATACAAATCTAAACCTCGATAGTTATCGTAGCGCAAGTCATTGATTTGCGGCCCCCCTCGCCCCGCACCGAACGGTGCGGGGTTTTTCTCACACCCCCCCACGCTTCCGTCCGTCCGGGCTCTCCGAGCTTAGCAATTAAGGAGATTTGGGGGGGCGGGAACGCTTGCCCGGCTCGAGCATTATCCGCGCGAGGCAGATTTCATAACTGGATCGCCAGATAGAGTTTTAAAATATGTTGAAATATGTTGCAATCAAGAATGATCGGGGTCGGTGGCATATAAGTGCGGAGACCGGGCGTGCCGGGGACCGTTCGCTCAACCTGAATAACCAGGGATATTCGTCACGGATCGATGCAATGCAGGCTGCAATGATTTATGCGAAGGATAATGGGCTAGATATTGTCGAATTGTCCCTAGGATGATGCCGACGGCAAATATCGGATGCCCCGTCTAGCAATCCGGCGCGGGTCGCAACCCCATGACACGGCAAATTGAAAGCGATGGTCTGGTCGATAGCATGCGGCCATGTTCCGGTGCAGGAGAGAGGACGCGCATGATTCCCCTGATGAAATCTCCAGCTGTGCTGCGATCGTTCGAAGTGGATGTACAGCTGTTTTCAGCTCCAGAAGAGCTACAGTTACTTGATGATCCCTCTCTGTCGAGAACGCTACCTGGACATTTGCTCGCTTTTGGAGGTGCGGCACTTCTTTCAGCCGTTTTTATTATGCGCAGTTTACGGTAAGGGACTGGCCGGCGAAATTCGACATCGCGAAAGGCCAGATCGCAGCCGCTGGCGATCGCTCACCCAGCATTGTCGGTCCCAGCTGCGCCTGTAGCTCCATTGGGCTGTCAGCATATTTCCCATTGCTGCTCTTCCAATTGCTGCAGGTCGATAAAGGATTTCGAATTCTAGCCTCCAGATTCCGGCACTGGGAAAATGCCCGGCGAGTGCGCTCGGGAAAACTTTCCTGTTGGCCATCGCTGTCATCCAATCTGCTCATCGAGCCTGCATCATTAATTCCGAAGTGCCGCGCGTCTTTTGGAAAGGAATTTGTATCTGCTCTTAGGTCCAAGGCCGCTTGGGGCAGAGGTCGGCTCAGCGCCAATCCTCTTCGGGGATAAGCCGACGGCTTCGCAATTCTATAAGTGCGCCCTTTTGATCGTCGAGGCATTCGGCGGCGTTGTGATCGCTAAGGGACATCGGACGCGGCTTCACCTTGTCGAGACATAGCGCCCAATGCGCAGTGGGTGAGGCTGGGAGGAGAGATAACTGGCGGCGGCCTCAGGCCGCCGCCAGTTGAACAATTTATCCCGTCGGCTCGGCGGATTGTGCGGCCTTGCTTGCAGCCGCAGTACTTGCTCGCCGTCCCTGGCGAGTGCGAACAGTTTTGGCGCTGGACGGTTCGACCTTGTCGGTATGTTTCGGACTGGTTGAACGTCGGGCTGCCTTGGCTGGCTTCGCTTCTTCGGCGGCAGGGAGCTGTGGCTGGGGTTGTGCATCCACCGGCGGCACGACCTTGGCCGGCATTGCCATATCTTCGGCGGAAGATTTACCGGCGTCGCCGCTCACAGCGATCGAGAGGCGTTTGCGGGGCTTGGCCAGCGGCACGGCCGCGCTTGCGGCTGGAAGTGATGACTCTATGGCCTCGACCATTGTTGCTTTCCCCTTTTTGGGCTGCTTTGTCTTCACAGCAGAACTGTCTGCCTGCTGGACGGTTGCCTTTTTCGCAGATTTGCGGCTGGTTGCCGGGGCATTTTTCTTGGCGCCGGATTTTGCGGAGGCTTTTGTAACTGTGGTTGCAACGGCATTTGCTGATTGAGCTTCCAGCTCGGCGACGGGTGTTGCCGGTCCCGCATCCGCTTCGCTTGCACCCTGTACTCGTCGACCAAGGCCAAGTCGAGCAGCTACCGCGCGTCGATGAGCTGAATAGGCCGGAGCAACCATGGGATAGTTGGCCGGCAATTTATAGCGTTCCCGATATTCGGCCGGGGTCAGGCCATTAGCGCTAAGGTGGCGAGTCAATGTCTTGTAAGGCTTGCCATCGATCATGCTGAGAATGTGCTCAGGAGAGGCGAGGCTTTTGCGTGCAGACACTGCGCCCACATGGGAGGGAGCGTCAGGCGTGTCGGGTTTGGTTTTCAGGTCGTCGAACAGTGCCGCCCGCGTTGCCCTGATGAGCTCGGGAAGATTTTCGCTAGCTACATTGTTATTGGAAACGAATGCGCTCAGCAATTGCACCGTAAGCGAAGTGATATCCGTCTGATTATCGTCAGTCATATGCGCAAGCCCGTTTTCGGAGTGAGACAAGCCCAATTGAGGAACTTCGCGTCCCTTGTAAACGACTTACTGTCAAATTCACTTCAAAGCGAAGTGAAAATTTGCAGATATGCATGACACATGTGGCTCCGGCCCCAAACCAACCGCTCGTCGCTTAGGATTGGCAAAGCCTTTTGGCACGGAGCATATCAGTTGGCGACAGTTGAGCTCATGGCGATCACACTGATTCATCCCTATAGCGAGCATCTATCGCGACGTTGACTGTGCTTGCAGACCGGCTCAAATACTTGCTGTCTCTCGAAACGAGATAGTTTGGGCAGGCTGAGGTGCCCCGTCCAAAGCTTTGGAAGGATGAGGGGTAAGAGGTGGGCGCTTGCAAACTGGGCGCAAGTTTGGGCCGACTGAATAGCCGCATTGGTTGGCTGCCGCTTCAGCAAAGTCTCAGGTTGCGGCGGGCCCACTTGCTGCGGACAGAGATCCGCGCGCCAAGCCAACGGGAGCCGAAAATTACTTCGACGGATGCCCTCACCTGTCGATATCGATTTTCCTATTCCTACCTGAAAGCGCCGCACCGCTAAGTCGTTGCTCGCCGAAAAAGGGCCGACGCCTAGTCCATTCGAGAAAGAAGGGCCTGTCTGCCCCTCCGTTGTGCCCGCCACGTTATGGAATGGCCGCTTGGATAAATATCCAGACGCAAGTGGCACGCGCCAATTAAGCGGCGACTTGCGATTAAACGTCGCGCCGATCCGATAATGTCCTGAGCAGTGCGTTCGCGGAGACGATCTGGATATCAGCGCCCGATAGGCGACAAGCTTCGGCCTTCTTGAAGGCGGCGTCATAACGCACATAGCCAAATGGCTCGTCGGCTGCGACAACCAACATAGTCGTTGTTGCGCCGACTGATGCCATGATCCGGCCACCATTGGCGGCGATCAGTTGCGCCAGGCTCCCGTTGCGGGGTTCTCCCAGAATAGCAATGCGCTGACCTTTCAGTATGCCGTCGGCGGGGGGTGGGGGCGGTGCCGATGCGCGTTTTCTTGGCTGAGGCGCCAGCCAGTCTGATAATTGCAAACCAGTATGATCAATCGCTTTCACGACGATCATGCCTGCCGCGCGGGCGTCGCTGAGCGCATCATGATGCTTGAGCGGGATACCCAGGTGTTTCGCGACGACATTGAGCCGATGGCTGGGGAGTTCGGGCCAAGCGCGCTTGGCAACCCGGACGCTATCGAGCCATGTTGTCTGGAGCATTGCGCGATCATAGATGCGGCATGCTGCTGCGAGGGCGCCCTTGTCAAAATAGGAATGGGCCACGGTCGTGCGGCCATTCAGATGGGCTTGGAGGATGCCGTAAACGTCAGTGAAACAGGGTTGGCCCAGCACGTGGCTGGCAGCAATCCCGTGGATCCGCGTGTTGAAGCTGCTGAAATGATCCTGCGGATCGACAAGGGTCTCATACTCAAACGCGACAGCGCCATTGCGAAAGCCAACAATTCCGATCTGGCATATGCTGCTGACACGCGAACATGCCGTCTCGACATCGATGACTACGAACTCTGGTTCTTCGGTATCGCCACTTCGTGCATTTACCGCGGCGTTGGCAGAGTGGTTGGCGAGAAGGGGCTGGAACATATCATGATCATACGCAGCGCTCAAACAGTTGCACAAGGTCCTTGGCGGACAATCTTCGATGCGCATTGGCTTTTTATCAGCCATGCCGACATCGATGAAGATCGGCTGTCCAACCCAACCTTATGCTTTGGCAGGCGAGAAGCAGGACGTTGGCACAAGATCAGCCGGTTCGTCCTTGAAAAATGATCAGACACGTTTCGGATCGCCGGAGAAATCGCACGGCATATGGCACGAATCATGGAATCCGATATCGCCCCGCATACATCAGGCACATGAATATCGGTTCATACTTCCGCCTTGAAGGCATGCTTATTGCGGGCGCGACAAGCCTGTACGTCCAGGCTCGCGATGGCGCTTTCTGGGAGATCGGAAAGCTCAAGGATGTCGGGCATCTGCTGCAAAGTAATGTCGTTGTCGAGGGCATTCGGACAGGCGCTCAAAGCGTGGCGGTAAATTGAATCGAGGCCATCAGGCCGATCCAGCATGCGATGAGTAGCATTGGCATGTAGGGGCAGGAATTCAGCTGCGGGCCGCGCCCTGCCGATGGCAGCTATCTGCCAGCAGCTGTTTCAGAAATGGCGCGCAGCGACCCGCTTCTGCTGATCGGCGCGCCGTTCTTCCATGCGGAAAGGGGGGGAGCTATCGTCCCTTCATTTTCCTTCAAAGCTCATGATCAAGACCGAGGGATACCAGAATTTCCCGGCGCAGCGCCTGCAATTCCGGCGCATCGCGATGGCGCGGATAGGAGGCATCGACACGAATTTCCCGAACGATGCGCGCAGGGCGCGGACTGAAAATGATGATGCGCTCGGCTAGCAGAAGCGCTTCCTCCACATCATGGGTCACCAGCAAGGTTGTAAATCGAGCGTCCTGCCAAAGCCTCACCAGCTCCGCCTGCAACGTCATTCTTGTCAATGAATCCAGCTTGCCTAGAGGTTCGTCTAGCAGCAGTAGGCGAGGATTGTTGACCAACACCCTGGCCAGCGCGGCACGCTGGGCCATCCCGCCTGACAATTCGTTCGGAAGAGCGGTTGCGAAATCGCGCAGGCCGACCAGATCGAGCGCTCGGTCAATCCGCTCCTGCGAACCTTTTACCTGTCCAGTCGCTTCCAACCCTAGCGCCACATTCTGCCGCACGGTGCGCCATGGATATAAAGTGGGGTCCTGAAAGACGAGCAGGCGCGACGGGTCGGGGCCAACGATCCGCACCTTGTCCGCTCCGACCTTTCCAGTACGCGGTGCATCGAGGCCGGCGATAAGGCGTAACAAGGTGGACTTGCCGCAGCCGCTGGGGCCAAGCAAGGCAACGAATTCGCCGGGGGCGACGTCGAGCGTTACATCCTCCAGGACATCTAGTCGACCATCCTTGGTGTCGAACCAGTGCCCCACGTTGCGGGTCTGGATCGACAGACCCTGATCAACGTTGGCGTCCAATGTCGTTACCATCGCACAATGCCTTTCTGCCAGGCGAGCACCCGGTCACGCACATGGAAGAGCAGGCTGATCAGTCCCGAAAAAAGCAGCGCCATCACGATCAGCGCGCCATAGAGATTGGCATAGGCTGCCCACCCTTGCGCCCATTGGAGATACCAGCCCAGGCCCGCCTTCACCCCCATCATTTCGGCGATGATCAAGACGGCAAATGACGAGCCCAGGCCCATGAATAAGCCGACGAAAACGTTGGGCAAGGCAGCGGGCACGGCGACCTTGAGGATCAGGAAACGTTCCGATCCGCCCAATGTGCGCGCGATATCATAATATGCTGAATTGACGCCCTTCACCCCCGATGCCGTCAGCACCGCGACGGGAAAGAAGGTCGCAAGGCCGACCAGGAAGGTGCTTGCGCTGTGAGAACCGGGAAAGAAAAAGAAGGCGATGGGTAGCCATGCCGTGGCGGGCAGGGGGCCAACAAAGCGCAGGACCGGATGACCCCAATAGTTGGCCGCCTTTGACCAGCCGATCGAAGCGCCCGTCACAAAGCCAAGCGCACCGCCAATCACATAACCGGGGATCAAAAGCACCAGCGATCGCCAGACGCTTTCAAACAACCTTGCCGCATCATCGGTGTAGACTTCCAATATCGATTGCGGAGGTGGGAAGAAGGGAAGCGGGAGCAGGCCGGTCTTGGCAGTCAGCACCTGCCATAGCGCGAGGATCGCGGCGAGGGCGCCGAACCAGCGGTCATAAGGATAGATCATAGAAAGTCGGGGGCCGCCCAGCAGGGCTACGCCCGCCAATAGCAAGGCAATGCCAGTCTCGAGCAAAGCCAGCAATTCCGTGCGTTGCCATGATGTCAGGTCCGGCCACGCCCAGGTGAGTACCGCAGTCAGTGACCATGCTCCGGCGGCTGCCAATCCACCTTTCCATGGGGCCGCCAGCGCGAATGACGGCCCGTTGCCCCTGATGCCACCAAGCGAAGCGAAGCGATCTGTTTGCGCTATGCTGTTCATATTGCCTCCTCAGGCATCCAGCGTATCGACGACCTGCGACGCGAAGACGTCAGGTACGATATTGGGTTTCATCACGCCGACATCGCGCAGTTCACCTGCATAAAGGGCGACCTCGCGGTGCAGGTCGCGGCCGACGGGATGATGATTATGGGTCTGGGTGTGCAGCACCGCGACCAGATCCTCGACGCTGGCCTTGGCATAGGGTGCGAAGACCTTCGCCACGGCCTCCGGCCGGACTGAGCACAGCGATGCCGCTGCGACCAGCGATTTGGACAGAGCAACAGCGGACTCGCGGTCGTCCCGGATCAGTGAGCCACTGGCTCCCAACACGCAGCACACGCGGTTGTCCCAAGGTTTGGACAGGTTCGAGAGGACCTCCACCAAATCGCCGCCCGACTCCTTCTGGAGGACATAGGCAATGGGATCGGAATCGACGAAAGCGTGGATTTCGCCCTTTTTGACAGCCTGCGACAAGAGCGGGGCTGGGAAGGCCTTCCATTCCACATCGCGATTGGGATCGAGGCCATTATGCTTCAGCAGCACCGCCAAAGCATTGCGGCCTGCGCCGGAGATGTCCGACAGGCCGATTGCCTTGCCCTTCAGGCTTGCAATGTCATCGGTCACGCCCTGTCGGCGCGATCCCAGCACACGAATGCAGCCTCCATGGGTGCCAGCGATCAGTTTGACGTCGAAGCCCTGTTCCAGAGGCTTTATCCAGCGAAGGATCATGCCGACTCCGGCATCCGCCTTGCCGGTGGAGATCGCCTCCAGCAACTGGTCGGTCGAGCCGGAGAAATTCAGCAGATCGACGTCCAGGCCAAACTGGTCATAAATGCCATATTCCTTGGCAAGCAGCGCTGGGGCGAGGCAGATCGCGTTGGCATTCCAGGCGAGTGTCAATTTGCGCTGGCCCTTTGCATTGCGCGGCAATTCCTTTGGTCCAAGCGCCGCATATCCCGCTGCTCCAGCAAGCCCCGCAGCCGCCGCTCCACCGATGAGAAGGTTGCGCCGACTTATCGGGGCGGATCGGGAGCTAGGCTCCGGTTCGGCTATGTCGTCATATTCGGACTTGTCGGTCATGCTGCGCGCCAGATGTGATGAAGAGCTTCACGGCGTAGCGGTCAATATCACGGTGCAGTCATTCATTTTTCTTAGAGGCTGTGTCAGAACGCTGACGTAACGGTGGACGGCCGAGTTTCGATATGATTCCGAGGGGTTGCGACACCAACCTTGGAAGCCATCATGTGGAACCCGACCGCCCGCGCACATCATAGCC
>Ga0213869_10003115_pt1 | contig 11160 bp, 11 predicted proteins | sample PICome_10_FD_160083 | JGI IMG/M metagenome (GOLD analysis project Ga0213869, IMG submission 160083) | Coastal seawater microbial communities near Pivers Island, North Carolina, United States - PICO132 | ecosystem: Environmental > Aquatic > Marine > Coastal | place: USA: North Carolina...
TTATAGATGGCAAAATCAAAAATATGTGCGAAGCAGGTATTATTGATCCTCTTCTTGTTACTAAGTCAGCACTTCAAAACGCTATATCTGTAGCTACTACTATTCTTTCAACTGATTGTGTAATTTCAAACATACGCGAAGGTGAAAGCAATAGGTAGATACATTATTATCTCTGAAATAAAAGAAGATATAAAGAAAACAGACGGTGGGCTGCTACTTGCAGAAAACCACCGCGAAGATATAAGATACCGCACTGCAGATGTTATTTCTGTAGGCACAGCGGTAGAAGGTGTAAATATAAATGACAAAATATATTATGACAGGCATGCTGGACATAATATAGAAATTGGTAAAGATATTTATAAAGTTATACAAGAGCAAGATGTTATAATAGTATTGTAATGGACAGAAGCGATTTTTTAGAGCGAGGCGAGCTAAAAGTTGACTTTCTTAAATACTACAGGCTTGTGTCTCGCTGGGCTTGTAAAGAAAACAATATATCAATATCAGATTTAGAATTGTTATTTTATTTAGATCCTATTAAATACTTTACTATAAAAGATTTTCAAAATGGCACGATGTATTACCATTGGGACAGGCAGCGTTTTTATAGGTTGCAAAGAGAAGAATGGGTTGAAAAAATACATAAAGGTAATGGTCGCTTAGGCGATCATAATAAGTACAAAGTGTCTTTTAAAGGCAAAAGACTTATTAATAGAATTTACAAAATATTAATAGGCGAGGAAGATATGCCTTTGTCTGCTAAGCGCGGTTTTGGAAAACGTAAAAGTTATGTAGATAAAGTATATTCAAACGCAATAGATAAATTTAACAAAGATAAACTATAAATGGCTAGAATATCACAGTACGATCAGGACAGCACTCTAAACAAGCTAGACAAAGTAGTTGGTACTGACAGTGCTACTGGCGCTACTAAGAATTATACTATTGATTCCATGATAGGCCTTGTTAATAGCGAGGACTTAGTAAATGTTTTTGACGGAGTATCGTACTCTTTTAAAAGCTATGAAGCTGGATCAACAAACCCAAGAGGTATCATAAACCTCAACGCAGGCGCTGCGGCTAATTCGCCGTTTAGCGGTATAAGCCAAATATATATATCTGTATTAGATAAACACGGTAATTCTATAGCAAACTATTTAGATGACACATTAAATAGTTTTATTAGAATAGTACAAAAAACTAATATTGATACATACGGTGTTTTAGAAGTAACAGCCGTAGCTGATCATGATGGCGGGGCTTACAAACTTTTGACTGTAACTCCCCGTGTTAATAATGGCAATATAATAGCAAACGAAGAATATTTTGTTTCCAATTATTCTGCTGTATTTGATCAAGATTTTTCAGATGATTCTGTAACAGAATTTAGCGACGTTACAAGTGCGGGTTCTGGACAAATTATAACAAATGCAGAAAGAACAAGTCTAAATAACTTTACGGCTAATGGGCTTGTGCATGCTGACGTTGTAGATAACGTAACCTCAACGACTACAAACGTACCTTTATCAGCTAATCAAGGCAAAGTATTAAAAGATCTTATTGATGCTATAAATACTTTGTTAACTAGTGATAACGTTAATTTAGATACTCTGCAAGAAGTCGTAGATTTTATAGAAGCTAACAAAGACAGTTTAGATAATTTAACTATAAGTAATATAGCGGGATTACAAGCGGCTTTAGATGCTAAACAAAATACGGAAGTTGGCAAAGGTTTATCAACTGAAGATTTTACTACAGCTTTACTAACTAAGTTAAATGGCATTGCTGCATCTGCTGAGGTAAATGTGCAGTCCAACTGGAGCGAAGCTAACACAGGAAGTGATGCGTTTATACAAAATAAGCCATCGGATCTTACTAATTTAACCTTACATAGTGCAACCGAACTTAACGATGTTACGTCCGCTGGTTCTGGTGCTATTATAACTTCATCCGAAAGAACCAAACTAAGCGGAATTTCAGCTGGAGCAGAAGTAAACGTGCAAGCAGATTGGAATGAAGCTAATACAAATAGCGACGCTTTTATTCAAAATAAACCTTCTTTAGCACCTTCAACCGCAGAAGAAAATGTACAGGCTGATTTTAATGAAACTGATACAAACAGTGATGCGTTTATTTTAAACAAACCAGATCTAACATTAAAAGCTGACAAAGCAACAACTATAGAAATTGCTGGCACAGCTAATGAAATAGAAGTTAGCCCATCTGGTGCACAAGATTTATCAGCTAATAGAACATTTACAGTAGGGTTACCTAATGATGTAACCATCGGGGAAGACTTAAAAGTAAATGAAACTATTGAACTTGTTAATGCACAAAGTTCAACACCTACTTTTGATAATGGCTTATATTATAGTACAGAAGATTCCCATGACACCTTGCATTTTAGGTATCATGGGCACGACCTTAGTATTGACTATTTAACTGAAAATATACCAACAGGTATATTAAACGGTGGTGAACTTTCTACAAATACATCTACAACTTTTGATATAGCTGCGGGTGATGGCGTTATTAATATTCTTAATAAAGATAATAGCGATCCTCATCCCGAAATTAAAAAAGTTCAATGGACCGCTACAACTATAACTCACACCTTGGGCGATGCGGGTGAAACAGATCAATTAAATACATGGATTTATGTAGATAGTACTGGTACAATACAGCAGACACTTACAATACCTTCTCCGAGCTTATGGAGGAATAATATAGTTTTAGGATCCGTTATACATTCTGAAAATGTAATTAGATTTGTAAAAACATTTCCTAGAACTGCTTATTCTAATGGTAATACTGTATCAGAATTTATAGAAATATTTGGTCCTCTTAAAAAATCAGGCCATTTGCTTACTGTAAATTCTAGCAATAATATGGCTCTTGACAGATCTGCAGGAGTTGCTTTTGCGTTAGGTAGAAATTATGAAACCGATGCGGAGGAACCAAACCTAGTAAGTGACGGTGCTAGTACGCCGGTATTTCATAGGTACTCAAGTGTCTCTGGAGGTTTTACAAAAGATGACGGCGTAGCCGGAGCTGGGTACACGGATATTGATCCTACCAAATATGATAATAACGGTACTTTAGTAACCGTATCTGGAGGGCATTATTCGGTACAAAGATTATACTATTTTCCAAATAACACAGGAGTAATTGTTGCTTATTACGGTAAAGATGAGTATAGCTCGATGGATACCGCTGAAAAAAATTATCTTTTAGAAGATTTTCAAGAAGCAGAAAACACATCTAGTCAAGCTATATACTTAGGCGCTATAATATTAAAAGGCAATGTTGCTAATTTAAATACTGCTACTGATGCTAAAATATTAACAGGTGGCATATTTAGAAGTTTATCAGCAGCTAATTTAGGTGGCGTTGCTGCAGACGCTGCGATAAATGATTTAAGTGATGTAAGTATAACCGGAGTAGCTAATAATGAATTATTACAATATAATAGTTCAACTGGTAATTGGGAAAACAGCTCTATTACTTCTGATGAAGTAACACAAGGGTCTACTAATTTATATTACCCTTCGGCTGATGCTACAAAAGTTGGGCATATTTCAGTAACTCAAGCTGTAGATCTTGACACTATAGAAAGCGATACAGCAACTAATAATGCTAAAGTAACTTTTCCTGGTTTTGGAACAATATCAGGAACTGCTTTAGAAGGCGATACACAATTTGTAGACGGCACAGGAACAGCAGGCACATTGCCTAAGTTCAATGATTCTGACACTTTAGCGGATTCTGTTATATCTGAATCTGGGCAAGTGGTAGACATTAATGTCAACGGTGCAATTAAAATGCCCGATGGTACTACAGGTGAAAGGCCCGGCAGCCCTGCGGCTGGTATGTTTAGATACAATACTACAGACGGGCAATTTGAAGGGTATACTACAGAATGGGGTGCAATTGCTGGTTCAGGAGGCGGAAGCGGCGAAATAGTAAAAGAAACATTTAGTGGTACTGGATCTCAAGCCACATTCACTCTTGCTGATACAATTGCAGACATTGATAATATATCTGTATTCGTAAGTGGTGTTTATCAATACCCATCAAACTATACGGTAAGTGGTGCAAATGTGATATTTGCTGCGGGTTCAATACCTGCACTAGGCACAAACAATGTACATGTTGTTCACACTACAACTGTATCAAGTATAACAGAAGTAGGTTCTGTATTTGTAGATCAGTTTACTGGAAACGGAACAGATACGCAGTTTTCGCCTTTAGGCGCAGCACCTTCCAGCGAGAACCATACAGACGTATATATAGATGGTGTATACCAGCAAAAAAATGCTTATAGCATTGCTGGATCACAAATAACATTTACAAGTGCTCCAGATGCTGGAGCTTATATAGAAGTTAAAACAACAGGTACTATTGCACCCGCTGCAGTTAATGCTGTTACTACAACTTTAGTTTCAGATGCATTTACGGCTACGGCGGATCAAACTAGTTTCACTTTAACAAACGGAACACCTAGCGCAAAAGAGCTTACAATGGTCTTTGTGCAGGGTGTATATCAATCTAAATCAAATTATAACCTACTAACTAGTCCAACAAGGATAGTATTAACAGAAGGTGCTGAAGTTGGTGAAACTGTTGAAGTAATATCTGTATCAGGAGCTAATTTAACAACAAGTCCTGTAGCGAGTGTCAACGGACAAACAGGAGCTGTAACCTTTGATACATATACAGCACCGACTGTGTATGTGATAAACACAAGTACAACAGCTGTTGCAAATTCAGTTTATGTATTTACAGCAAACCTTACGCTAACATTACCGGCTAGTCCAAGCTCTGGCGACTCTATAAAGATTTCAAATAGATCTGGAGTTGCAACTTGTGTGCTTGCTAGAAACGGTAGTAATATAATGGGTAGTGCATCTGATCTTACATTAGATACAGCATCTGCAAGTTTTGAATTAATATACTCTGACGCAACAAACGGCTGGGTAATAATAGGACAATAATATGGGTAATTTATCAACACATTTTCCCGCACCTACATCTAGTAATGTTTTAGAGCAGATTGCTTATTATGCAGATGGCAAAACAGTTACTGCAGGTGCAGGGAACTTTACGGCTCCCAATATAACAGCTATCACAGGGGTAACCAGTAATTCTTTTATAGATAGCCCTGGCACTAATATAGATTATGCCCCGCCCGTAGGCACTACTAAAGTTATTTACGAGGCTGAGATCATGGCTAGATATTATAATGATACTCACATGAGTCCTTCTTGGTATGTAGAGTTAGACGGAACACAAATAACTCAAACCAAAAGAACGGAACTGCAACAGTACACATATGAAATGGTTCTACATTCGGTAGCTGTCATATATATAGATGGAGGCTATAGTGATGATATTGCTAACTCAAAACTCTCTTCTTGGAATAGTGCTAAAACTATTAAAACTAAGATATGCTGTTACAGTAGTAGTTATCAGTTTTATGTAAATGGCTGTTACCACTATGCTGGGTCTGCTCCTAATTTAATCATTCCGCCTGTAATTAAAATAACGGCAATTAAATAAAAATTATGATTTCATATACATATCAAGTATTATCGTTAAAAAAACATAATGATAATTTTTTAAACAATATAAAAAGTTTTAAAATACGTATTACCGGCACAGAAGGCGGGGAATCACATTATGTAGATGAAGAACTATTATTAGATATGCCTTCTGAGGGTTCTTTCATAGAATATCAAGATTTAACTGAACAAAATTTAATTGATTGGTATCAAGACGGTATTAGAGAAGAAATGGCTAAATACGAAATACAACAAAAATTTAATTTAAACGTAGGTACTGAAACAAGTAGTTTTCCCTGGTTATGATAGGAACATCACAATTAATTAATGCATTTGGCGCGCCGGTCTGTTTTACAGATACGACAGATATATTTAAAGACAGAAGTGGCGTAGCTTTATATGGTTTAGACTATGATGCTTCAGACGCCGGAGGGGCTTCAGGTAAGTTTGGTGAAGCCGCAATATTTAACGGGAGTAGTAGTAGAATATCTTTGCCAAGTGGGAGTTTCCAATACACAATTCTTTCTGTTAGTGCTTGGATTAATGTGAGTAATACTAGCTCAACAAGAACAATTATTGAAACTTACGGATATTCAGGAAGCAGTAAAGGGTGGTTACTTAGATTAATATCTGGTAAATTACAATTTGATGGTTATAATGGTGACCCTGCATCAACTGTTTTAAGGTCAAACGAATCGATTCCATTGAACACTTGGACTCACGTTGCGGTAGTTTTTTCTGCTAATACAACAGGAAAACTATATATAAATGGTTCAGAGGTTACTTATGCAACGCAAACTGTTGGCACAGTAGGTTATATAAGTAATGAAGCGGTGAATATAGGTGCTTTACAAGGAACTGGTGTTTCTGCTCAAGATTATTTTATTGGTTCAATAGACCAAGTAAGAATATATAATACAGCACTTACGTCATCTCAAGTTACTCAACTTTATCAAGAAAATAATTCAACTGTAGGTACACATTTATTCGGATGTATTGCAAACTATAATCTAGATGGTAGTGCAAAAGAATCTATGGGTACTACAGCATACGATGGTGTAGAAACAGATATAACATATAGATATGACGGCACCCCAACAGACGTTGATTTTGGCGTTGGAGGAAAATCAAACTATGGTACAAGATTTAATGGGAGTAGTAGTGTAATACAATTAGGCACAAATATTTTTAAATACACAGATGTAACTATTTCGGCTTTTATAAATCCAAGCCTATCGAATACAAGTGTTAAAACAATTTTTGGAAATACAAGTTATGTTAATGGTCAATCTTTTCACGGAATTATAATAAGCGTAAGGAATGACGGAAGTTCTGATAAAATATTTGTCCAACACTATCCATCAAACACAGCTGTTTATTCAACAGGCACAATACCGTTAAACACTTTTACTCATGTTGCTGTTTCTTATACAGGTTCACAAACAAAAATATACATTAATGGTTCGTTAGATTCTACGCATTCAGCTTCGTTAAGTTATAGTGCTAGTCAAACGCTTACGGCGTCTTTAGGTGCATACCTTTTACACGATTATAGTGGTAGCACAACTTATGATGAATTTAGTGGAACTATTGACCAAGTAAGAATATTTAACAAAGCTATAAGTGCTGCAGAGGTTTCAAAACTTTACGGTAATGGTGCAGGCGAAATAGCTTGTAAGTATACGTCTACTACAGACAATATTGCTTTTCCTATTACTAATACTGCATATTATAAATTAGATAATGATAGTAAAGATTCAGCTCGATCAACTGGTAAATTTAATGAGGGAGCAGTATTTAATGGTAGTAGTCGAATAGGAACTGGTATCACATCACTTACAAACAACCTAACTATTTCAATGTGGCTTAATCCTTCAAGTGTATCATCTAATGGAAATTGGATTTTTGGAAATTGGAATAGTACAAGTCAAGACATTTATTTTTACATTAATTCAAGTGCTCAACTCATTGTAAATTTTGACAATCAATCTGGAGGTGAACTTACAGTTGGAAGTGCAGGAGATTTTGTGGTTGGTAATTGGATTCATTTTGTAGTTAGTATGAGTAGTGGCAATTATGTAGTGTATCTTAACGGAGTTTCTGTGGCTACACATTCAACCCCAACTACTTCCTATAATAATGGTCAAGATTATGAAATAGGTAACGTTCCAAAGTCATCAAGTGTTTCAGGTTGGAATGGATTAATAGACCAAGTAAGAATCTACGATACAGCCTTAAGTTCAACAGATGTATCAAATTTATATGCCGAAACGGTTAGTACTACAGGTACACTATCGTTCCCATCTGGTCAAACGGCGATTGCAACATATCAATTAGATGGAAATTCTAATGATGTATCTGGAAATTATAACGGTACAGATACTAACATAACGTATGCTTACGATGGAACGGAGTCAAACATCGAGTACAGATTTGGAAAGTTTGGTCAAGCTGCGGTATTTGATGGATATAATAGCATAATTGAAGCAAGCAATGTTAGTGGGCTAAATAATGCAACTGCTGTTAGTGCGTCTTTATGGTTTAATTGGGACGACTCGGCCTCTGTAAGTAATTACGGCCATATTATTAATATAGGAACCGGTACACTAGTTAATGGAGATTTTTTTGGCCTTGCCGTAGGAGATGATGGTGCGAGCTATAATAGAGTTCTATACGGTTACTTTCCGGAAGGCTCTGATTCAACTGGCCAAACGGTAACAGATAATGCATGGCACCATGCAGTGATTGTTTATGAGGGTACATCTGTGAAGTATTATTATGACGGGAGTTTAATAGCAACGCATACTAAAACCTCGCTTTCTTTGCCGTCTTCTGGTAATCACATTACAATAGGTGAATATGCGTACAATGGAAGTCACCATTTTAAGGGGCAAATAGACCAAGTACGCATCTTTTCAACTGCCCTTACATCTGCCCAAGTTAGCCAACTATACAACGAAAAACCTGAAGTAGATACATCCAACTTTAAGACTGTGTTGTTTGAAGCTAATGCATCCACAAATTTCATATCTAATGTTGGTATGGATTTAGAAACGAATGGTGGTTTAGTTTGGCTTAAGTCAAGAGACAATGCGTATAATCACGGATTGTTTGATTCTGTAAGAGGTACTAATAACTTGTTGCAAAGTAATACAACTGCGGCAAACAATAGTTCGGTAACAAATAATTTAAATTCTTTTGAGAAAACAGGATTCTTTTTAGGTGCAAATGAAAATTCAAATAATCTAAACAATACTTCTTCGGTAGCTTGGGTATGGAAAGGCGGAGGCGATGCGGTATCAAACACAGATGGTACTATAACAAGCCAAGTTAGTGCCAATACAGATGCAGGGTTTAGTATTGTGAAATATACAGGCAACAACCTAGCAAATATGTCTGTGGGACATGGCCTATCTCAATCTCCTCAGATTGTAATTTCAAAAAGACTAGATTCATCTCAAGATTGGGGAGTTTATACTAATGTGTCTACTGGAAATAATACTACTAATTGGTTGTCTTTAAATAACGCCGATGCGTATGGCTCTGGTAGTTTTATGGATTTAAGCAATACGTTATTATCGGCTAGCTCAGGCGGAACAGGAGGCTTTTGGATGCAAGGTAACCAAATTGCCTACTGCTTCCATTCAGTAAGCGGATATAGCAAGATAGGAACTTATACAGGCGCAACTTCAGGAGTAACTGAAAATATAGGCTTTGAGCCATCAATGGTAATAATTAAAAACACTACGCAATCTGATTATTGGGGAATATTTGATAATAAAAGACCAAGCGGAACAGGAAGCAGAAGTTATCTCTACCCAAACACATCTGATGATGAAGATGTTTATAGTGGAAGCCTATCAGGACTTACTTTAACATCAACAGGGTTTGCCATAGACAATACAAATAGTCATATGGTTAATCAAAATGGAGAAACATATTTATATATGGCATTTAAATAAAAATTATGGCTTTAACAAAAATAACATCAGGTGTAATAGCCCCTGAATTTACAACAACGTCAAACTTAGTATCTGCAACTTCTGTGGCTGTAGATTGGAATAGCTCGCAAATATTTAGAGTAACACCAAACCATGCAATAACATTTACTTTTTCTGATTACAAAATTGGAATGGTAAAAATTATTGTTGCTACAGGTGGTGGGGGTAGTAATACTCTTACCTTTCCTTCAGAAGCTGTTAAACTAAGCGGAGATTATGATGATAGCTCTGGAACTAAAAACTTTATACAAATAGTTTGCACAGATGATGATGGTACACCTGAGTTCTTTTATACAATATCTCAGCCTGCCACATAGTAATAATTAAATTAAATCAAATGGCTAAAAAACGTTTTAAAGATACCGGCGTTGGGAAATTCTTATTAGAAAAAATTCCTAACGTCGTTGGCGCAATCGCAGGTGATACTCCTGTTGGCTCTGTAATACAAGCTATTATAGGTGGGTCCGATATGTCTGAAGAAGACAAAAAAATTGCACTTAAAAAATTAGATATTGAAAGAGCTGAAATAGATGGTACGACAAAACGCTGGGTGGCCGATGCAACTTCGGGTTCATGGCTAGCGGCAAATGTTCGCCCTTTAACTTTAGTTTTTTTAACAGTAAGCTATGTAGCAGGGTGGTACATGGGCTATCCGTTAGATAGTATAACAGGTTTATTAACAATAGTGATTGGAGGCTATTTTGGCTCGCGGGGAGTTGAAAAAGTTTTTGGAAATAGCAAACACAAATGACAGATTTAAAAATATACGGCATAAATATAACAGCACTAATAGCAAGCTCGCCATTCGTAGACGGTGTTAATCCAATACTGCAGACAATTGTTTTATTATTGACTATAGGGTATACAAGTATAAATATATATCAAAAGCTTAAAAAATGAAATATTTCGAAAAATCTGAATTTAATGAGTTTGATAAGATGGATGCGAAACTTTTAGAAATGCTAGATGCGCTAAGAGAAAATTATGGATACCCAATCAAACTAACGTCTACTTATAGAAGTCCTGACCACCCAATTGAAGCTAAAAAAGCTAAACCAGGGGAGCACGCTCACGGTGCTGCGGTTGATATTGCGTGCATAGGAGGCGAAGCAACTTTTAAATTGGTTAAAGCTGCTATTGAAACTGGGTTTACGCGTGTAGGTATATCAAGAAAAAACAACTTTGTACATGTAGGTATCGGTTACCCCGGAGCACCAGAAACTACTATATGGACATACTAAAATAAATTAAATGAAATTAATTAGAAAAATAAGCGTTGGCCAAGATTATAAAAATGAGGCTATGCACTATTCAGTAGGCCAGGAGGTTTACGGCGGCCATACTATATGTGACATAATTGAAAAAGAAGGGGCTTATCAAATATACATTGAAAAGAAAGGGTCACAACTGCCTTGGAAACATTTTAATAAAAACATGGCTGTATCAATAGAATACAATTTAGATTATTAAATGAAGTCATTATACAATTATATTATATCAACGAATGACAGATACAATAACAAAACATCTGTCGATGGTAAAGAGCTTATATTAAATACTGAAATAACAGAAAGAGATTACGAATTTGTAAATCG
>Ga0213869_10003122_pt1 | contig 11148 bp, 28 predicted proteins | sample PICome_10_FD_160083 | JGI IMG/M metagenome (GOLD analysis project Ga0213869, IMG submission 160083) | Coastal seawater microbial communities near Pivers Island, North Carolina, United States - PICO132 | ecosystem: Environmental > Aquatic > Marine > Coastal | place: USA: North Carolina...
CCACCATGGGTTTTATACCAAGGTGGTTTAGCGTTCTGTCTTTCAGCAAAGTCTAAGTCACTGATAGCACCAGCCCACTGTGTTAGCTGACTACCCATATCTTGTAAGTCTTTCCCAACTGCAATACCCTTCTTAAGAGTATTAAATGCGGTTGTGGCTAGACCGATAGCCGTTACTGGATCTATCACTGTAGGAACCCCCTCTTCTAAGTCCACTACCTGTTTGTCTATCTGCATCACCTGATGATACATTAGCTAAAACAGCTAAACTTAGAATAAGGGGAAACTCCTTATTTAACCTCACTGTTCGTTGCCGTATACACGATTGTATATCTCTCCTCTTGATATACCTATATCGTGTAGTTCTTTATTAGACATATTCTTTAGAACCCAGTAGTCTGATCTACGCTGCTGATGATTCTGAATACGTGTTAGTAAGTTCTTAAACATTGCACTATCTCCTTTTATTGTGTGCGGAGATAGTTATACATAATTGTTAGCGCTGTAGTAGATATAAAATGTGCATACCCGCTATGCTAAGAAGTCTTGATACTACGTGTACCTGCTTGTGAAGGTTTATTAGATGCACCACAGGCTAGACCACCGTGAGCATAACCCATCTTCTTCTTAGCCATACCGCCACTCATCATACCCATAGATTTCATATTTGGTTTCTTAGCTACACCACCATACATATAGCCCATCTTCTTAGCTACCTCTGGTGCTTCTTTCTTTAGTGCTGCCATTCCAGCATTCATTTTCTTACCCATTACTTTCCCCTTTGAGACATTGCTTTTTTCTTTGCAGTAGCACTTAAGTCTTTCAAGTGATACAATCGTTTACTAGTCTTACCGTGTGTTTTACCAGAGTGTACTTCACCATTAGGCATCTTATGCATACCACCCTTATGTTCAGTACCATCCTTAAAGTAATGCTTTACACCCTTAGCCATTACGCATTCCTCTTTCTACCTGATGCAGTCACTGACCACTTAACTTTCTTAGGGCCAGTCTTCTTAGCGGCCTCTTTCTTACTGATCCTACTAGCTACAGATTTAGGTCTACAGGCAGGATAGCCCCGCTTCTCTCCAGAGGAACGACCACAAGGCTTACCAGTCTTGATGTCAGTCCACTCTTCACCGAACCACTGTCCTAGTCCACCCTTAGCCATATCAAGCTACCTTATTAGATTTACTACCAGAGTACTTACCACCCCTACGCTTATACTCTTTAGTAAGCCAAGCACTAGCATAAGCGCTGGGCCAGACTTTAAATTTCTTCTTAGCTGCGGCCTTAACTGAGGCATACAACTTCTTGTTTGTTGGTGTAGGTGATTTGCTCATATCAGGCCACTATAAAATCTACTATTTGTCCATCAGGCTTACGTAGCTTATTAGGATCAGGGTTGTATGCGTACATCTGATTAACTAACTTAAGATCCTCTACAGGTGTGTCAGGAGTTACCAGATTAGGTTGCTCTGGTTTAAACTCTTCATTATTTCTACTAGACCTGTCCTTGTCAGCCTTCTCAAAGACTATATTATCGTGAGTCTGAAAAGGCATACTAGGTAACGGAAAGTGAGATATCAGGGTCATTCTACTGTAGGTTCCTTAGTGCCAAACACTCTCTCATAGGTCATATCATTGCTGTACTCTTCAGCCCACCTATTCTCAGTAAAGGTAGCAAACTCTATAAGAGCCTCTAGGTCAATATCCATAGAGTTCATATACGTCTTTATATCTACAACGTCTTGCTGTAGTATCTCAATAGTGTGGGCCTGTTTAGATACCCACCATACAGCTGCTGCAAGTTGTACAGCCATAGCTACCACTAGAGCGACAGGAAGTTTAAGATCAGTCATACTACCACGCCTTACAAGACCAGTATCTTGCACTAAATTTATCTGTTGCAGTATCGCAGTTATGCCTAGCTCTGAAGCTCTTACGACGAGCAGGCTGGTCTTTCTTAATACTCATCTTGGGGTCACCAAAACGAACTACCTTAACTTGGTCACCCTTCTTAGCTAGTACAGCACTCTTCTTAGCTGCACCCGGAGTACGCTTAGGTTTATTGTAACCGGGATAAGTTTCACCCCGGTACTTTAGTCCACCACTAGGTAAACGTTCTACATCTTTAGTTGTAGCCATAGGATTACCTTTAACTTTTAACTTTTCTACCTGTTCTACGAGAACTAGAAGAAGTCATAGTCTTCTTAGCTGAACCTCTCTCTATTTGTTGCATCCTTGGTTCTGATATACCTTTAACCACAGAAGCTTTAAAAGCAGGTTCAAGTTTTTTCATAGTCCTATCAAAAGCGGTCTGAGTTATTTCACCATTTCCTAATTGCTTACGAAGCTTGGCTTTAAGAGCTTTTATATCTTTAAGTAACTGAGTCGCTTGTTTTTGATTACGATTCTTTGGTCTTGCTGTAGAATTATTTGCTGGCATTTTATATATCCTTACTATTTCTTACCTGCTTTACTATTACGAGGAAAACTACGATTCTTCTTTTTAGTCGTTACCCGTAGATTAGCCTTAGAGTTATCGTGAGGATTACCATTCTTATGGTCAACATCCTTACCATCACCCTTCTTAACTTTACCAGCTGCCTCTAACTTACGTCGAGCTTTCTTACGGGCAGCATTACGAGCTAACTCTCTAGGAGTACTCTGTAGTTGTCGCTCTCTCTTGTAGTCTCTACCTGCCATAGTCTCGCTCTCTGTCAGGGTCTAGCACTTCGTAGCGCTTTAGGTGACCCTCTAAATACATAGCTCTCTCAACGTGATCCAAAGAGTACCTCACACCAGTGTCAGCCTCAATAGCTGCCCTGACATAGAATACATCACTCTTAGGAATGTGAATCTTTTGCATAGTTTTACTATTGTTATCTACTAGAGCTTTATAGAACTCTTCAATAACATTATCACTTGCATACAGTTGTACGGACTTTTTCATATAAGTCAACACTTAATTTACTAGAACGACAGAAAAAAGGTATGTGTTAACTTTAGTTCAACTAAGAGGAAGAGGAGACACAAGAGGGAGTTAAACTTTAAAGTCTAACACATACCATTCAGTTCATACCTGTTTATTATGATTATTATTGTATGAACTAGTGTATAGTTTACTATATAGTTAAACTCTTGTCAAGTTATTTCTTTTATATAGTAGTAGATGGTAGAAGTTTACTATATAGTTTAACTATCTCCTGCTCCTGCTACGCAGTTATACTCAAGTAGACCCCCTCTGTCAAGCCCTAAATTTGCATACCTATACTAAATAGTTATACTAATGGCGAAATCGGATAGGTTTTCTAGTTTACAAAGCAAAAAACCCCGTGTGTGTATACGTATATATATACATTACCCAGTACCCCCATCTGGCCCTCGCCCAGTACCTCTTAGGTTGTGCCCAGTGCCTGTTTTTCTACTTCAGGTTGTGTTTTTAGAACAATTCTAAGTAAAATATGGCTCGCCTGCCTATTCTGCAGCGCTAATGTGTTGTTTTTGTTGCATAAATAAACTGTTTTAATAACAGTGACAGCCTAAAATATGGTCATAAAACCCTACCCCACAAGGCCAGTGCACGTAAAACGTGTAAGGGATGCACAAAACACAACGCAGGGTAGAGCTTATATAAGTATAATGTATCACCTGCCTATTCGAGTAGGTCAAACAAGGTTTATCAAAAAAGAATTCTTTTCTTTTCAACAGCTTATCAGATAATTAGTTTAACCATTAAACTATCGCATTGCAATCTTGGATCAAATAAATCAGATTAGTTATATCGAAAGGCGAATAGAAACAAACCGCAAGCATCGTAGATCTTCAAATTGTTTCAGTTTCACTTTTGACGGCTCGGTGAGATGCCCTAGCAAACTAGAAAGAACAGAACGAAAATTAAGACTTGACTACAAAACGAAAATAAACAAGACTGTTAAACATCTGAACCGCTGGTGGCATTGCCTTAATTCCACGTTCAACCGACCCTTGGATAGTCGGTGAAAAAGCCAAGAAACGGCGTAGCGGCCTGATTGCATAACGCTAAGAAGACAGACTAAAAATTAAGACTTGACTAACAAACGAAAATAAAACAGACTGAATACAAGATAAGCGCAACATAAAGACAAGCGCACAAGACAAGTTAGGATCACTTGAATATAAGTATGGGCTGTGGCGTCAAGTCACTAGAGCAGACTATCGCCAAAGGTTCCACTCTAACTCCCTTAGCAAATCAGTGTTGCATAAGCGTCCGTTGTGAAACGTGCGCCTATCTGTAGAGAGAGACTAGGGGCAATAGAGTGGTGGTTGCAAAAACAAACTAAAGCAGCGCCCGGGTTGACATTCTGGGCGTTGCACTCAAAAACTGTCTTGACTATATGATTGCTTTGATCGTATGCTCTAGAGAGTTTAACACAATGAGGTGACATAATGACCCAATACACTCGCAACATTCTGGCTTGCTTCAAACAAGCTACGCAAGATGAGATAGATCACGGTCTGACTTGGTATGCTGATGCTAAAGAATTGGCGCAAGAGATAGCAGACAAGTATGAGCTACCATTGCACATTGTTATAGGTGTAATAGCCGCCTTAAGCCCTACTAATGATTGGGCAATGAATGTGCGTAACGCTGACAAGATGTGCCGCATATTTACTGAGGGCGGTTATGTCGAAGACACTAAGCCAAGCACTTACCCTAAGATGCGAGACAAGGCTTGGTTTATTCTACAATCTATGCCGCACAATATGGAAGACGTTTCTTTCATACTCAATGGCCCTAAGATAACCGACTTTGCTAACTGTATTAATGGCAATGATGTATGCGTAATAGACGGTCACGCTTGGTGCATCGCTAACAAAGACAGACGCACAATGCAGAAAGTGCCTAACATAGGCAAGAAGCTTCGTGCTGAATTGCAAGAAGCATATCGTAGGGCTGGTAAAAAGCACGGTATGACAGCCTATGAGATGCAAGCTGCGACTTGGGTTGCTTGGAAGCGTATGCACAATGTGTAAGCTTACACCAGATCACGAAAAGGTTTTTCTTCACCTTGTAGCTATTGGCTACGTAAATGATGAAACTATAAAAAATTACTTGCCCCAAGTACAAGCTTGGTACTGGGGCTTGACAACCTCGACCAAATCGGTCTAACCTTAACTTATCTTAACTGTCTTAGAAAGGACATCACTATGTTTTACTGTATCGCTACTAAACCGCTTAATGACCGCACTAATGGTTTCCGCTTCAATGTTCTTGGCATCAAGGGCTTAACACGTAAGCGGATCAAGGCAAGTCGGGGTTTCAAGATTGAGGCTGGTAATTGTATGACTGCCTTGCACCTTGGCAAGCGTACTGTCTACTTTGAGCGTAAGCCTAATCGTGTATCAACACGGCGTGTACGTCACTTTGCAGGATAGGGGGAGTGGTTACCCCCTTAGAGCGAGGCTAGTTTATGTGGGTTGACTAGCCTTTGATCCCCTATAAATATATTCGAGAGTTAAAACTATTTAACTTTTACTATCCATAATCAATGGTAAAGAGATAGGCTTATCGTCTACAATTCGGATATGTTTATAGGGTACTTAAATTTTATATGTATGCTTGGGAGCAAATGCACTTGCTTTCCTGTGCATAGGACTAGAAACTACGGTTTCAAGCCAAGCATATTTATAAACTTTAAGAAAGGAAAGATGATGCAGAATATGATACACATTGTAAGTTTTAAACACTTCTTGCACATTGTAGAAGGGTTTAACCAGATGCAAATACCATTTAGTGCCAAAGTAAATGAAGATGGTACTTGCGAAATAACTTTAACTGGTGCACACTAAGTCATACAAAGGAGACACTACAATGACTAAGATAGACTTCAACAATATTGTTGTGCGTCATAACGGGCGCACTATATCTATCGCCCAACATTGGAGCCGTACAAGTGACGGTGATTTTCTAAACGCACAAGAGATAGCAGACGTTGGTGAATTGTATCACGAGGATTATGACCCTATCAGGTTTGATGATACTATTGATGGACTAATCAATGCACTGCAAGCAATCAAGAAGGATATAGAACTATGACATTCGACAAATCACACCTAAAACTCATCCGTCAATCTATGCAAGAAGCACTAGATCAGGCTGGCATTAAAGATGTAACTATCAAGGTTGGTAACTGTAGCTACTCTGGTGGTGAGGCAACCTACAAAGTAGAAGTCTTGCTGGATGGTGCAGAGACACAGAAACAATCATCCCTAACTCAGATGGCAAGTCTTATGGGGCTTGACACTAGCAAGATTGCAAAGATTAGTGGTCAGGCCGTAACTCTTATTGGCTACAATAGCAAAGCACGTAAGATGCCTTGGCAGGTCAGATCTCTGACTGGTCACGATCAGTGGAAGCTTACCGACGATCAGGCCAAGCGTATGTTTGGCAAGGTAGACGCCTAATGTGGTACGTTGCCACTATTGATAATCAGGGTTCACATCATAATCAGATGTGGACGCCTGATCGTGATAATGCACTTGACAGAGTAAGTGAATTAATAGATGCTGGGTACAAGGTAATAATAGAAGAGGAGATTTACAGTGAACGTCCTTAGTTTATTCGATGGTATGTCGTGCGGTCAAATCGCACTAAACCAACTCAATATCCCTGTAGAAAACTATTTCGCAGCTGAGATTGACAAGTTTGCAATCAAGGTAGCTACAGCTAACTTTCCTGATATGATCCAGCTTGGTGATGTCACTACTGTAGATCCAGACAAGTTACCTAAGATTGATCTACTAATCGGTGGCTCACCTTGTCAGGGCTTTAGCTTTGCTGGTAAACAACTTAACTTTGATGATCCTCGCAGTAAATTATTCTGGGAATATGTGCGGCTACTCAAGGCACTTAAGCCTAAGTATTTCTTGCTAGAGAACGTGCGTATGAAGAAAGAAAGTATGGACGTTATCACTGAGGCGCTGGGCGTAGATCCCGTACCTATCAACAGCAACCTTGTCTCTGCTCAGAACCGTTACCGTTTATACTGGACAAACATTCCTATGGATGGCTTGCCAGAAGACAAGGGTATCAAGCTTAAGGATATCCTAGAGAATGGTATCACTGATCGTGAGAAGTCGCACTGCCTTGATGCCCACTACTTCAAGGGTGGCAACCTTAAGACATACTTTGAGAAGCACCGTAGACAACTTGTATTCAGTGATGATGGTATGTGTCACGTTGGTGATGCTGGTATCAGTGACAAGTATGCCTACATCAATCGTGTGTATCATCCAGATGGTAAGGGGCCATCACTTGTAGCCTCTACTGGTGGTCACCTACAACCTAAAGTCTTAGAAGTGGCAGGTATGTCCGACACAAATGGCTGGGATCAGGAACGCAAAGTATACGATCCAGAAGGCATATCACCTACGCTTACTGGTCAACGTTCCAGCAACGTGCCTAAGATTAATAATGGTGAGAAGACTTGGCGCAAGCTTACTCCGCTAGAATGTGAGCGTCTACAAACTGTGCCAGAAGGCTACACTAATCACGTATCAAACACTCAGCGCTACCGTATGCTTGGCAATGGTTGGACTGTTGAGGTTGTTAAACATATTATGAAAGGGTTGAAATAATGGCTAAGATACTAGAAGTAACAAACAGTCAGCTAGAAACGCTGAAGATGGTGATTGAGAGTGATATATTCCTATCAGAACAGGACATACCTAACTACAAGGATGAAGATTCTTTAACGTACTACCTTGACCGTTGCCAAGTATACAATCAAATTTTAGAGGAGCTAACACAATGATGCAAAATATAGATATTTTTTTGGATAATATGAAACGTTTTACTCAAGAACATCAAAGCACTTGGGAAGAACGAAAGATACAAAAGCTTGAACAGCAAGTCGTTAGACTGAAAGAAAAACTTGAGGAGACTACACAATGAGACTACTACTTAACACAGAAGCCTATCCAGACTACACACAAGACCAGCTAGTAGAGTGGCTAGGTATCTTGCCGCACTGGGTAGCCGAATATGCCGCCGTTGAAGATGGTGACTTAGTAGAGCATATGACAGACTGCTATGGGTTTGGCAGCTTGTACAAGTTCAAGGGTGAGGTATTAGACAATGGCACCTATACCTATCCAGATGATGATGACCTTGAGCCTATCGCTAAGGTGAAGCTTAAGAAGGGTGATGTTTACTTTTACCCCTACGCTATGATTGCCTTACCTACCAAGGATGGTCACTATGTAACGAGGATGGACTGATGAATCACGTATACAGCGTAGAGTTTTATGATAAAGAGACAGATGAACTGGTGTGTTATTATAGCACCAGTAATCTGTTTAAAGCCCAACGTATGGAAAAAGCACCTTTACAAAATGCTTATGTTGAGGTTTATTCTACAGAAGATAGAAACTACAGAGTCCAAACATATATAAGGATGAACTAATGGAAAGCCAAGGTAACAAATATGTAATGCCCCTATCACAATACCACAGCAAACTGATGCAGGACATTGATGATGCAGAGTGGATGTCAGACTTTGAACGTGCTGACAGAATGGCAGATGAAGAGAAGCAGATACGTCAAGACATTGAGTCTGGCGCTCTATGGTATCCCTTGTTTTGATGTATATATTCCCTATATTCTTATGTATCGTATATGTCGCAGCTGGAATTATCTTTACTTACAGAAGCTGGAAGGAACTCAATGGCAAGAGATGAAGGAGAAAAGGATGACCCTTGTGATGACTGGAGTGATAGGCCCATACCTAAAACGATGCCTGATCGCACTCAGCGTCCTGTTAAACGTCCTACTAGGGGGCGCAAACAATCAGACTTTCAGCGCGAGAAACTACGAATGGCAAAAGCAAAAGAGATTTAATATAGTGTTCCTTATTGATCTTGTGATTGGTAAGGGCCACTGCCTAGAGTGTTGGGTGTACTGGAAAGTGAGGAAGAAATGGTAAAAGGGAATAGCAGATTATCTGAGGTAGTAGCCTTCTACTATGACACACCAAAGTTTCTAAAGCTACGCCCGGGAACTCAGAAAGATTACGAATACCAGATTGGCAAGGCTCTTACTACAGTGCTTAGAGATGGCAGAACTCTTGGTGATATACAGTTTGAGTCTATCAGGATAAAGCACATCACTGAGGCTTACAATCAGTGGTTACTGTCTGGTGTTCGTACAGCAAACATAAGAGCCACCTACCTGTCAGCGGTATGGGGTGTAGCCAAACAGTATGAGATTACTCGCTACACTAACCCTGTATCACTACTAGATCGACAGAAGGAGAAACCTAGAAAGGTTATGTGGACAGAGGAACACGTTATCAAGTTTCTTGATGTTGCATATAATGATTTTAAGTGGCGCAGCGTAGGCTTGATCGTTCAGATGGCTTACGAGTGGGCGCAACGTATAGGTGATATGAGACTACTAAAGTGGCAACACCTTGACTTGGATGCCCAGCGCCTTGACATAGAACAGAGTAAGCGTGGAGTTGATGTACACCTGCCTATCGGTGACAGTCTCAACAATATGCTAAAGATCCAGAAGGAAGCCTTTGGGTTTCAAGAATGGGTAGCACCTAAGCCCTATCCCCGGGCAGGTAAATTTGTAACTTATGAGAAAAGGGATATATCTATTGTTACCAATGATATACTCGCCACAGCTAATCTGCCAAGTGACCTATGCGCTATGGATTTACGCCGTACTGCTATCACAGAAATGGTTGAGGCAGGTGTTGACATAGCTGGTATTATGCAAGTGTCAGGCCATCAGAATCCTAGTAGCGTAAAGCCTTATATGGTAAACACACTGGCTGGTGCTACTACAGCCCTAGACAAGAGGAACAAAAACAAATGAGTAGGGTCAGGAGTGATGACTACAGGAAGTATGATGCAGAGAGAAAGAGAAAACATCAAGCTAAAGGTCAAGCTATAATAAGAAGACTTAAAACTATGAAAGGTTGTGCCGTGTGTGGTTACAAAGAACATCACGCAGCACTAGAGTTTAATCACATAGATCCCTCAACAAAATTATGTAATATAAGTCACGTAACACACTACGCAGTTTTTGGTAGGAACACTAAAAGTAAAAAGAAACTAAAGGATGAGTTATCTAAATGTGAAGTGTTATGTGCTATATGTCACAGGATAAAAACATTTGAAGGTCAACACTGGAAGGTAAATAAATGATTAAAGTAACTTACAAAGGTAGTATGGGTAGTGACCTTACAGTCTGTAACGCTGCGAGAGTTTCATTCGGTAAAGAAACTGAGTGGGATTACGAAGAGTCAGATGCTTACAGCTTTAAGCAACACCTTAAAAAGAAAGATGAGAAGCTTATACAATACCTAGCCAAGCACAAGCACATCAGCCCCTTTGGGCATTGCTTTGCCAGCTTTCACATCAAGGCACCAGTCTTTGTAGCTAGACAGCTAGTCAAGCATAAATTTCTACGTTGGAACGAAGTATCAAGACGATACGTAGATAGTGAGCCTGAGTTCTATATACCTAGATCTTGGCGAGGGCGTAGCGAAGATAAGAAGCAAGGTAGTACTGGCGAGTGGTATGATGACGATTTAGATTCATTATTTGAAAGTTGCCACAAAGTCTGTCTACACGACTACAAAGAGTTGCTTGATAAGGGTGTATGTCCAGAGCAAGCACGTATGGTACTGCCACAGTCTATGATGACTGAATGGTACTGGTCAGGTAGCTTGGATGCCTTTGCTGATATGTGTAAGCTTCGCTGTGCGCCTGACACACAAGCTGAGACTGCAGAGGTAGCTTGGGAGATTGATCGTGTAATGATTGCCTTGTTCCCTGTGTCTTGGAAAGCACTCGCATACGCATTAAGGGAGAACGGTTGATGAGAGGTAACATTAACGGTGCAATCAAGGCGTCAGCTATTGTAGCTTTACTTATAGCTGCGCCACCTGTGTTGATAGCTATGACGTATGACGAGTACCCAAAGTACTGTAAGCTATCAATCTTACTGCCTTGTATAGGAGTGAACGATGAGTGAAATAAAAGTAACAGACATAGAAGAACACGAGGATGGCAGTGCTACACTACAAGTAGAGTGTGATCCTAAAACATTCGCAGCTATCTTTAATGCAGGGTTTATAGCATTAGTAGAGGCT
>Ga0213869_10003127_pt1 | contig 11128 bp, 14 predicted proteins | sample PICome_10_FD_160083 | JGI IMG/M metagenome (GOLD analysis project Ga0213869, IMG submission 160083) | Coastal seawater microbial communities near Pivers Island, North Carolina, United States - PICO132 | ecosystem: Environmental > Aquatic > Marine > Coastal | place: USA: North Carolina...
TAAGTGAAGATATAGTGAACAAGTGTAAAGCAATGAAATGGGAAAAACCTTTACATCCAGAATTACAATATATGATAGAAATGGGAGTAAAGTAATGACACATTTAGTAAAGAAATCATTTCGTAGAGTTATAGCAAGAAAGTCGGTACTGTATTGCACGGGCTATCCCGAAAGACACTTTCCAGCAGGTCAACGACCTCAACCAGAGACTGAGCGAAATCATAGATTTGTTAGGCATTACGCCAAATAAGAATTATTCTATCTTCAATAGATTATTCAGTTCTGGAAAAACATCAGAAAAACTTTCACTTCTAATCTCATCTAACTTAGTTGTGTAATCCCAAAAGTATGACATTTCTTTGCTATTGTCATTCTGATTAATAAATCCAATCCAAGTATCTACATATACATTAATCGATTCTTTTAACGATTCTGGTGTTTGATAATCTGTGTATGTGTCTAATTCATCAACCCACTTTAGCATTTTAGTTCGCCAATTACTATACTTTGCATTAATTACTATCTTAGCATCATTAGGCATAGTCTGGACGCACAAATGTGATGGGGCGTGTAACGGATGTACGCCGAAATGAGAAGGATGCTCTTTCCACAGCAGGTTATATGATGTTCTCCCTGCTTTAATTTTCCATTCTATATAGTCCAATACGTGTAATACATTATAGATACTTACAGTAACAACATCGTACACTGTTGGACCATCCCACTTATCTGGAAGGTTATCATATGAAAATTTATCAACGATATCAATATTCTTTAATATATGTTTCCACTTAACTGGATTTCTCATATACTCTAGTTCATCACCCATACCATCGATACTAAATCCAATTCTAATTTCTTTAAACTCAGACCAATACTTCATAACCTTTTCTGGAAGATTTGTCAGATTTGTATCATATTGTAATGCTATATGTTTTGAATCGCCACTTTCAACACACTCTTTAAGAAAATCGAAATGCCTATGTATCATCATTGGTTCGCCACCAATCAAATATAGATTTGTTATTTCAGACTTTATCGATGACATCTGTTCCCAAAACTCATCTGTTTCTGCCCAAGAGAACGGATTTGGAGTTAGTTCGTATTGTTTGCCTTTAATATGTTTTATCGATATACTTCCATCTTCTCCCATAGGAGAGCCTGGATATAGTTTAACATAATCTGGAATCCAACTTGAACTTACAGTTGGACGACAAATTCGACATTTTAGATTACAAAGATTTCCCAACTGAAGGTCATAAAAGAACGGAGTATGGTCATCTGAAAGAGAGCCATCTTCATCAGTTATAGATATAGCATCTTCTAATGTAAACTTATCTTTCCAACGGCCTTCGTACATTAACCGCATACTTGACATTCCAGCCTTTTCTTCTTTCTGGCATCGTATACACTCAGGATGCCATTCATCATTCAGCATAGATTTTCGTAACTCTTTTGATGTATCGCTGTTGATTGCGCCTCGAATTCCTTCATCTTGTACTTTTAAGTTCTTGCCGTTTGTTTGTAATATACCTTTATTTGGTCCACTATTCATAACACAACAGCCCTTAAAACTACCATCGGTAATTATATGAGTGTCGTGCCAAGGGGCAATACAGAAGGTTTTATAGTCCATCATTTATTTATTTCGAATAAAAAGCCACCTTTCGGTGGCTTAATCTATCTACTTGCTTTCAACAAAAGAATATAACTTCTCTGCTTCTCGCAAGATAGTATCCGCGGTAGGATAATCTGGACTATCTTCAGTAGATAGTATAGCACCTGATTCTGGATGCCTATCTGTTGAATCTAACCATTTTTGATGTTTGTTATGAAATTTGTCCATAACAAAACCTTGCGCCATGCTAAGGATTTCTGTGCGTATCTCATACGCATTCTTATTTGAAACCATATCTTTCTCCTGTGTGTATGTTTCTGTGTATTGTAGCACTATTGCTACTCTTATATACTAACACATTAGAGACTTAAAGTCAAGTGGCATCGGTGCAGGGAGTCGAACCCCGGCTTATGGTTTTGGAGACCATCGTGCTTCCGTAACACTTCACCGATATTGGAGTTGGCGATAGGAATCAAACCTATATAAACGGATTTGCAATCCGTCGCATAATCATTCTGCCACGCCAACATGGTGGCAACAACTGGACTTGAACCAGTGACACAAGGATTTTCAGTCCTTTGTTCTACCAACTGAACTATGTTGCCCATAAAAAAAGCCCTCATAAAGAGGGCCTGAAGTTATTATTCTAGTTTCTTATTATAATTACAACGGACTCTCCTCACACAAATAGTCATAAGGCAAACTGCCTAAGACATGTGCAAAACACCAAGAGTAAAAATTTTCTTTATTTAATTTCATAGTTCTTTATCAATCTTCGTTATCGAAATACTTATCTAACATCTCAAGTCTATCGTGTGCTGTTGCCATTGAATCTAATTCTTTTTGAATAGTTTCAATAATATCAGAATGTTCTCCGATGCCAATAACATTCTTCATATAAACTTCGATATTAGTTTTGTGCAATTCAATCTCCGCTTCAGCGTGTTTCCTTGCCGCATTAATCATTTGCTTTCTCAATATAAGTTCCTTTCATTTCAACTTACAATTACCACTATACAGTATTATTGCTACTCTGTCAAGTATTTAAAGTTAAAAAGTTTTATTGAATTTAATAGACTTATCTTTACCAAATGCATCTACTGAAACATCAGTGCCGCCTTTAGTTGTGATAATAGGTTTTTTACCCTGTGCTTTCTTTACCACTGACTTGAGTACATCCAGTGCATTAGATTTAGTGAATTGACTTGTCATATTGCCTGTAGTAGGTTTATCTAAAGTTGTATTAGAAGATGACGGAAGTCTGTTAGTATTTTTCTTAATTCTACTACCATACTCCGTATCCATATGCTTGTCTATCGGTGATATTAATTCGTGTAATTTCATAATACTATTTATCTTTACAGTAATCCCAGTAAGGTTTTAACTCTGGAAAAGTTTGATGAAAATTTGTTCCTCTTACTCGGTCGAACTCATTTACTGATAAAATAAAATTTTCTTTATCTTTATCTGTTATATCTCTAACATTAGAGGTCTCAAACTCGATTTTGTAACGACTTAATTTATTTGCATAACTTTCCATCTCTAACTCATTCGCCCTAGCAATACATTTATCAATCACAATAACTCCTTTTTCGTATAACTCTGGAATTAATTTTATATTTGCATATTGATAACACTCTAACTCATTCCAAGGATTTAATGTTATTTGAAAATGATTAGGTTCTTCTAATAGCGGAATCATATTTTCGATATACCATTCTAAGCATTCATATTGATGTAAAATATTAAAAATATTAAGAGAATGTTGAACGTGAATTGTGATGCCCATCTCAGACAGTCGGTTATATGTTCCTAGGAATTTTTTATCATTATAACCATATCTTATGTATTCTCCCCGAGGTCCATATCCGTCGTGGCTCATTGTAACCCAGAAACGGTCTTCCCATTTAGATAGATACTTTTTAAAAATATCAACACCTTTATATGTTCTTATAGAGCCATTAGTGTGAAACCATAACTTAATTCCACCTTCTTTGTATAAACCATGTTCAATCAACTTGTCTAATGTTTGGTACACTTCGGGCATCAAAAGAGGTTCTCCACCTTGAAAATGTATATGCTCAAGTGTATCTTTGTTTTCTAAAATATAATCGATTAAGTTGTCAGCGTTAACATTACTTAATAAATGGTCTGCCTCTGTATATGGCTCAATTACATACTCACGGTTTCCATCACGGAGTTCGTATGCTGACTGATATTTTGCTATTGCACTACTATTGTTTACATCGCATCCTATACACGAAAAATTACACTTATTTGAGAACGCTATATCAAGCCAAGTCGGCGATTGTTTACTAATAATACCGTTCTCATCTGTATTTTTCATTACCTCCTCTATGACATCATCTGCCCACTGATTATTACTCAATCTATTCTCAGTAGGAAAATCACTCTTTTTTTCATTTTTCCAACAAGCATCACAGTATGTTTGAGCAGTTGTAATTTTTTTAGAAGGAAGGAGAACATTATCACCATTGGCTCTTCTTGCCATGTCTCCATTTAAGAATTTTTTTCTTACACTATTACCTAATGACGAATTTACTATATCATTGATACTAACTGAAGCATCAGGTTTACCATCCATCACGCCAGGTCTTAAATCTCCAGTAGTCATACAACAAAATTTTACTTCACCTGTTGCTTCAACGATTAGTGAAGTCCACGGAGCCGCACAAAATCTTTCTCCGTATTTCTCTGTAATAGGTATGTAATTTGGAAAATCTAGCGGATTGGGATTCTTCATAATAATATTTATCTTCTTCAAAATGGTGGAGGGGGTGGGATTTGAACCCACGGTACCGATGAAGGTACGCCGGTTTTCAAGACCGGTACATTAAGCCGCTCTGTCACCCCTCCGAATTTGGCTCCCAAGGCTGGACTCGAACCAGCGACATACGGATTAACAGTCCGGTGTTCTACCAACTGAACTACTTAGGAACAAACTGGAGCAGGTACCGAGATTCGAACTCGGACACTCTCGTTGGCAACGAGGGAGGCTACCCTTACATCATACCTGCTTTACTACTGCGAAACTGGTGCCGAAGGCCGGACTCGAACTGGCGACCTACTGATTACAAATCAGTTGCACTACCACTGTGCTACTTCGGCGTTATTATTAAATTTATTTATACTTTCATTTTGAAGCCGAGTTTATTTCCCCCGGCATATCCTGCCCATCCAAATATAAATTCGGCATCTCCGAACGGAGATGACTTGATATTGATAGTAGATTGTGAAACATCAACATTAATCTGTACTACTGATAGCATCTTTGCTAGATTGCTCATACTTTCACGTATTTCAGTTTGTTGGTTTAAATATGGCCATATCCATTCTCCCATAGGAGAAATGATAAGTCTAAGTTTGTCACCTCTATTCCAAATTTCATCTGTTACACGTTTTTTCATATTAGAAAGAAGAGGGGCTAATTCAGTTCTTAACTCATCAAGTGATTTTGTATCTAACCATTCATCGATAGCGGCTAAAGAAACATCTTCAGCATTTTTTCCTATGATGTTTGCTAGTATATTGAATGGTTCTGTTTTAAAATATCTATGTAATTCTAGCATACCAGACTTCATACCGTTAGCCTGTACTATTTTAAATACATTATATGACACTTGTTCTTCTACATTTACCTTGCCTGTTTTTACTTTATCCTGTAGTGCATCGAGGATATTTTGTATATTTACTTTACCACCACCACCTGATTTCACAGATACCGGATATATATCTTCGCCAAAGAAATCAATTAGTTTCATATTAGAAGCAACTGGAAATGTAATATTGTTATATTCCATATTATCGAATGCCCACGCTCCTGCAAGTACTTCACCATAATTCTTACTGATGACTGCTAAGTCTGTGACTGTGTAATTTTCTAAATCTATTCCATCTAATGATATACTGTTAGATGAAGATGCTGAGGCTTTTGAAAGTAGGGTAGATAGTAACTCTGCGTGTTCGTTATAATTTGCTTTTAAACTCTGATTGACTGATGATATTAATGTTTCTTTATCTAATACTGGTCCAGCAATTCCTAAATCAGCAGGTGTTAATTGTTTTGTTCCAAACTTACGACCTGTGCCCTTAACTCCCGTGATGTTGTTAATATAAAATATTGACCACTCTTCGGTTTGTTCGCCTTCTTCAGTCTCTACAGGAACATTCATTGATAATTTGTATGTAGAAAATGTACCAGACATACTCTGTGGACTATCTTGTATATCTACATTCATTCTGGAAAAGAAACTTCTAAAGTTTGCAAGTGTTCCTTCTAACGGAAATCTAATGGTATTTGCTGACTGTCTGCCAGTAGGTTCCATATTAACTTTTGCAAGTTCTTGTTTGATATGTGCTTTGAACTTTCTTGTGTTCAATGCTATATCATCTTCGTTTATTATCTCATGTATTTTCATATCATATGCCTCGTAGAGTTCTATGTTGTATTTATCTGAATTGATTTAAAATCCAAACAAAGAACTAAAACGAGAATTCATTGTTTCATACATTTTCTCATCTCTTTCAATTAGTATAACATTACGTTTTGAACTTAGTGCCGCTTTGCCTGTACTACCAGAACCTGCAAATGTGTCTAATACTGTATCACCAGGATTACTGCATAATTCTATAAAATATTGAAGAACTTCTTCTGGCTTTTGTGTTGGATGAACTTTCTTACCTGTTCCGCCACTATATGAAATAGTATTAGGCACAACACAATGAATTATATTATCTGTTCTTTTGAGGGCAGATTGTTTCTTTACTGCTTCTTTTTCTGCTATTCTAAAACAACTTGCTAAGTCTTTTTCTGGATTATCTTTGATAATCTTATAAAGAATACTACTTACTTTGTCGGCTAGACTATATCGTTCTATCATACTGCCTTCAACTGCATCGCTGTTAAATGTTCTTTTTCCACCAGGTTTTATTCCCCATAGAACATATTCACACCCACTAACAGGATTTACTTTTCTATTGAATGGAACAGCCGCTGGCTTCTTCCAAGTAAAGACACGTTTTGGTTCAAAACCTACTTCTTCCATCGCTTCCCATAAATGAGAAATGTACACATCACTAATGAATACTGCAAATGTGCCACCTTTTCGTAACTTAGGAAACCACGCTTTTGCCCAATCACGCATCTGTTGTTTGAAATCACTATTATCTACTGAATCCCAGTTTTCAGAGAATGTTTCATCAAATTTTTGACTATGAATGCCATTTAGATTAATGACTTCTCCAGTCACTTCATCTATCTTGTCCCATTCTGGCTTTGCGCCTCGTTCACTAATGTTATATGGAGGGTCTGTTAGCAATAAGTCAACACTAGAGTCATTAACATTGACCAGTTCAGTTAACATATCACCATTATATGTTTCTATCATAAAATTTCTATCTATTTGGTTGTGACGTTTTGTTCTTTTTCGAATTCTTTTACACTTGAATATGTTCTAAGTGTTAGACCATAATTATTTGTTTCAGTTGGCAATACTACACCATCACTAATCTTTAACATATTCTTTTTGAATGGCAAGTAATCTACATAATGATGCCATCTTCCATACTTCCAAACTACTTTCGCAACGTCTGGATGCATATCTGCTAACATCTGTGACTTGTTAATTGTACCATCAGTGTTGTACTTTGTTTTCTGAAATTCTTCATTGTCAGTAAATTCTGCGTGATAGAACTCTTCGGTGTTACCACCTTTAACTGTTTGAGTTGCACACTTGCCTTGTAAGAAAGCATTGAACTGTACTGTACAATCACCATCTTTAAGAACTCTTAGACAGATATCAGTATCTTCATTGTATCTACCTCTCCATCTAAACTTACAATCATTCTCAATTAGAAGTGTAGAATAAATTCTTGTGTTCTTTACATAAGGTGGATACGATTGGTCTGCCGCACAGAAGAAACGATACTGTGGTCCTGCAATCTTTACATTATCATATCTATCACAGAAGTCTTCCATTATTTTAAAAAGTAGACCCGACTCAACACGAATACGCTGATTGTTATGTAATCGATAGAAATCTTGTATGTTATCATCTAATACCCAATGTCTTTTTGCATTCAATACTTCCATTGAATGGTCCCAACACCAGTTTCTTGCTCTACCTGGACCGTCACCGTGATTACTAAACGGCAATGTCAACAATGTAACATACTCTCTAATATTAAAAGTATCTAAACACTTGTCATAATTGTCATAGTCTTGTGGTTCGATTGCGATGTAATGATGTATTCTCATACGAGACAACGACCTAGATGTAAACATAGATTCGTGTCGTGTTTTAGAAATTATATATACTGGATATTTAGGTGCAGTTCTGTTACTCATTACCAACCTTCATTAGTTTCGTCATCGTCATTGGTTACTACGTCATCGTCTCCGTCGTCATCTTCTATCCATCGTAGTAACGCATTTTTAGTAATCTCTAATTTAGGATACCAAGCACTTTTTGTTTTATCTGAAAGATGTGTGTTACCTGTTATTTTTGCAAATTCATTGTAATCTTCTTCATTTCTGAAGTGAATTCTTATTGTTTTCCAAGGGCCATTGTTCTCTTGTTTATACTCTGGCATACCTTTCCAATGTTCAGTCCAGTGGTCTGGGTTAATAACAGTTTCTTCTACTTCAAATAAACTGCCGAATGCATCGGGATTTTCTTCTTTGTCTTTTTTATTCTGCTCATTGAGTTCCATTAGGTTCTCATACTCCGCAGATTCTTCAACTTGTGGTTTTGGAGTTTCTGATGGGTCAGTCATATTTTACCTATTGTATTATTGTTAATTACAATAATTATAACATAGTTTACTATTAAATGTCAACAGTTTTTTTGACTTATTCTATCAAAATGTGAAGCAACATTGGATAAAATATCTCTATATGATGTGATTTCTTCTTGTATATTAGGTATTGGCTGTTCGTCTAGTGCTTCGCATAGTTTTAAGTATTCATCGTTGTCACCTGATATTAGTTTTTTCATATCAACATAATGTACATCAGTTCCGTATGAATTTTCTTGCATTATCAAATCGAAAGTGTTCTGCCATATAGTTTTACAGTTTATCAGTTCACTATTAAAAGTTGATGCCCTTACTCTTGTATGATATGCACTAAACATTATCCATCTTTTTAATATTGAGTCATCAGCAGTATTAAATATAGGCACTATTATCTTCTTTGGCTTCATATCATCTTTTATTTTTATTAACAATTCTTTGTCAACTGTATATAACTTATCGGTATGTGAAGTCTCATTGAAGCAACCGTGGTTACATAACACTTTTACAGAATCTTTTATAAAAGATTCATTGTTTACTTCTCCAAGTCTTCGAATGTGTCTGTTTTCTTCAAATGTAGAATTTAGAAATATTTCTGGTGTAATATCTCCTTCACCACCTTGTAAATCTGTTGTTCTCACTGAATGATGTATACTGAGGCCACAATGCTTGATATCTCGGATATAATCGCCCCAAGACCTAAAATCGGGTTTCATATGCTTATAAATGTACCAATCTCCTCCTAAACATCCCACGTCTAATGGTATTCTTTCTTCTAAGTCATTTTTATATAATTTTAGACTTACATTATATTGTGGAAAATTATCGTGTTGGTTTACTAACCAATTTAGCCAAGTCCCGCACATTCCAGGAATATATAATACTAGATAGTTATCCTGCATTGTTGAATGTTTTACAAGGGTCATCATCTACGCAACAAAAATCCATTTGTTTGATTCCAGGTTGAAATAATTGATTATCTATGATACCACATAGATATTGAAAAAACTCATTACTTTGTTGTTCATTAAAATGATTACTATGTGGAATTTGAGGATGTGTTTTTTCTGAAGTCTTTAGTAACGGACAAGAGCCTTGAACTCCACTTCGAACTACATACGGAAGACTTTGTTTAGTAATGTCATTTAATCTCTCATCATCTTTATCACCAAAAGAGTTATAAAAAGACCCAAACCATATAGATTTTTTATTTTTGTTTATAAGTAAATCATCTAATGCTCGTAGTACTCCCAAGTGTGATATCATATGAAAATCAGGACTAAAAATTTGACTATAATAATCACGTGAGGCTTTATACAAAGGTTTTAGATTACCAGAGCCTGATAAAATACCAGCCCCTCTTTCCGCGGCCCAAGGACTCATTGGCTCGGTACGCCAATTTGCTAGTCTATCAGGTTCACTTACACAAATTATTACCAGGTCTGCCTCATCAATAACTGGAATTAATCTTTGATATGAATGAAAGAGGCAATCTCCCGAAATACCTTTTTGGATGACAGTTGCTTCATAGTGTTCTACAATCAATTGCGTCCAAGCCTTGAATCCTCGCTCATCGTAAAATATATCTCCGTCTGGATTACCGTCATATCCTTCAGGATAAAACTCGGCACAAAAACTGTCACCGACGAATGCTATCTTTGGACAACACGAAAGGGTTTCGTTATTCGGTCTATATGCTGGAGTCTGAAATTCTTCATTGAATGATGGACAACATTCTTTTGCCATATTTTCTCTCCCTAATGTCTTATATTATAGTAACTTCACCAGATTCTATTAAAATTTCTCTATTTACTAAGTGAGCGGCTTCTACATCTGCTTTTGCTTGGCCTTCATAAGGTACTGCGTGGTGTGTTTCTATCATAACTTCAGTATATAGTCTACCATCAGTCATTACAAAATCACCCATAGTTCTACCATATTTACCTGCTTTATCTCTGCGAGTTCTAACTATGCAATCTGAACCTTCTGGAATTAATGTATGTGCTTTAGCAGTGGCTGCCAATCCAAATACTTTTTCAACTTTATCTCTTGTTCTTTTTTCAGGCGTATCAATGCCTGCTACACGAACTCTTTCTTTACGTAACCAAATACCAAATCCTAAATCAATATCGATATCTACTGTATCTCCATCTACTATTCTCTGTATTACACATTTATATAGAAATGGGTCTTGAATATGTTGTTGCTCTGCCATTTTACTTCTCCTTCTTCATTAATTTAACTAGTCTAGGTTTGAACAACTTCTGGTCACCCTTGGTTGTTTTTAGGACTGGTTGATTGTTGTCGTCTATGTCAAAGCCCGTTACTGTTGCTTTACGATTTTTAAACTTGCCCACTAGTATCTCGTCACCGATTTCTATGTTAGGTAGTTGTAATATGTCTTTTATTTTCATTTGTCTTTTTTCTTGCCAAATTCACCAAGCATACCTTCATCAGCGATGTACTGTAGTCTATCTTTCCACAATACTTCTTGCCCTTTCTTAGTGCTTGAACACATTTTCATGTTCTCAATGTAACTAGTCATAAAGTGGTCTGGTAGTTCTTTACCAATTTCATAGAAAGAGAAACTTTCTCTTGCCGCAAATAACCAGAAACTATTGACACCGAAGTTCAAACTATCTGGTTGTTGTAGATGACAGAAATTACCATCGTCTAATAATTTAATTAATGTTCCAG